>ENA-UZWS01010805-UZWS01010805.1-metagenome-genome-assembly--contig:-Day-3-25m-contig-10805_pt1 | contig 14617 bp, 18 predicted proteins | sample MGYA00260343_ERZ794903 | MGnify/ENA metagenome assembly ERZ794903
TAAAAAATGAAAAAACTAATTCTACTATTACTGTTTATTCCACTTATATCTTTTGGGCAAAATGAAGATGTAAAAAAAAATGGAAAAGAAACTGATTTATCACTGAACGGGGTCGTTATAACAGGTTTAAAGCAAAAAATAAAAAAAAATAAAAGGAAAAAAACTAATGATATTAATTTATCAAAAAATGAATCACAAGAGCCTTATAATCCTTTTTTAGATTGTGATGTAAATGACAGTTCTTGTTTTCAAAATTTAATTAATCAGCACATATTAAATAATTTTAATTACCCAGAGCTAGCAAGTTATTTTGATGTGCAGGCAATGGTATATGTAGATTATACAATTGATTCAGAAGGAGTTGTTAAAAATGTGAGCTCCAATGCTGCTCTAATTGGAGTTGCTTTTGAAGATGTTGATTCTAAGAAAATTATATCAGATGCCTTTGAAAAAGCAGCAAATTCAATAATAGAAAGTCTTCCTAAAACAAATCCTCCAATTGTAGGCGGTATAGTTGTAGACAAAAAGTTCAGAACTCCTATTCTTTATAGATTAAGTGATATAGAAAAAGGTTCTATGATTTCAATAAATATTAATAAAATCGCTATTGGACTGGATTTTCTTAGTAAACGAAAAAAAGACAATTATATTTTAAGCCAAGTTCCTGTTTTCCCAGGGTGTGAGAAATTATCTGAAACTAAAAAAAGAGAATGTTTTCAAGATAAAATGAATCGACATATCGGTAAAAACTTTAGATATCCTGAAATTGCTCAGGAAAAGGGTATTCAAGGAAGAATTTTTGTTATGTTTATGGTAGGAAAAGATGGAAATGTTAGTGGAATAAAAACTCGTGGTCCTGACCCAATATTAGAAAAAGAAGCCGTACGAATCATATCCCTTCTTCCTAAAATAAAACCAGGAGAAGTTGGAGGTATTAAAGTAAGAGTTCCTTTTAGCACTTCCATTACCTTTAAATTACAATAACAAAACCATAGGTATATTTTCTTCTTTTAATTCAGCAACTTCTAATCCACGTAAGTAGGTTAAACTAAACCGAACTTTATTATTATCTTGTATAAATGTCAGAAAAGTTCAAAGGAATTAAAAAGTTTATTTTTGAAACAGCCGTAATTATTATTGGTATTTCTATTTCGTTTTGGTTAAGTAATCTCCAAGAAAAATCTAATAATAAAAATAAAGAGATTGAGATCCTAGAATCAATAAATGTTAATATAAATCAAATCCAAAAGTATATAGATAACAGAAGGGAAACTCTTGAAGAAGATAATCAACTAATGGATTATTTATCCACTAATTGGAATAATTTAAACCTTGATTCTATAGTTGAGGTTTTACAATTTGGGAGACATAAGAAAGCTTTTCACAATGTCTTTTTAGATTATAGAGAGTTTCATCCTCCAGTTTCTGAAATCAGTTCAATAATTGGTGATGGATCAATTTCTTTAATTTCAAACCACGATGTTAAAATTCAATTAATTTCATTAATGGATAATAGCTATGATTTTGTTAATCAAAATGTTAAAAGTGAAATCGAATTACAGCAATCTTTTAGAGCCAAATTAGTACAAGAAGAGAATTATGAAATATCCAAAATATTAGAAACTACCCAAAATGAGATGAGACAAAGAATACGTGGAGAAGTTGATAACAGAAAGAAAATTCTTGCGGAACTTAAAGCAATTACTAAATTAAGATCAGCTAAAAACTACTTGAATTTGAAGATCAGGCAAAGATTTTGGGTTATGAGATTTTATAATTCATTTGATAAAAATCTAAATGTTCTTAGAGAGTTAGTGGTTAAAGAGCTTGAATTAATAAATAACTAAACCACAGGGATATCTTCTTCTTTAATTCAGCAACAACATAGTCCTCTACAAGGGGGTAGATTAATACGGTTTAGATAATTATTATATTTAGATATTGTATGAATAAAATAATTAAAGAAAATTTTAATCTTGAAATTATAGAATTAAAAAAACTTGATGGTTATGAGAATGAAAATTATTTAATAACTACAAAAAATAATAAATACATATTCAAAAAATATCCTTATTCTCCAGAACTAGCAACAGTTATTCAAGGAGAGAATGAAGTGCTGTTGTTTTTATCAGAAAACAAAAAAAAATTTCCTAATCCAATCAAAGCAGTTGATGGTAAATATGTTCAAATTCATAAAATCAATGGACAAAAAGTTATATGTAGAATGCTTTCTTTTTTGGAAGGAGAAATGCTAGGAAGTATTAAAAACACTAAAGAAATGTTTAAATCTTTAGGGATATTTCTTGCTAAAATGAATCAAAATTTACAATCTTATAATAATAGTATTATAAAGGCAAGAATATGGCATTGGGACCTGCAACATTTTCATCTTAACAAAAAATACATTGATTATATACCTAATGCAAAAGATAGAAGTTTGGTTAAATACTTTTTTTATCAATTTCAAGAAAATGTAAGTCCATTAATTCCTTCTTTAAGAAAATCTATTATTCACAGTGATGCAAATGAATGGAATGTCCTTATTCAAAACGGAAAAGTTTCTTCTATAATTGATTTTGGAGATTTAGTATACTCTCCATTAATTAATGAAATTGCAATTGCAATGACTTATGCATCCTATGATAAAGAAAATCCTTTAGATTGGACATTAATAATTTTAAAATCTTATAACAGTGAAATTCCTGTTTTAGAAATTGAAATCAAAATACTTTATTATTTAATAGCAGCTAGATTATGTATTAGTCTGTGTAATGCAGCATATTCAAAAAAAATAAATCCTGAAAACAATTATGCTTTTTCTAGTGAAAAATCGGGATGGAAAATGCTTTATAAGTGGATAGTTTTAAGTCCAAGATTTGTTGAAAACACATTTAGAAAAGAGCTGTCAAAATAAAAAATTCGAAGTAAAATCAACTAAGAAAACAATTTTAATAGGTACTGATTCTCTTGAACTATTTGCTGAAATGATAAGGAATAGATCTGGCAGATGACCAAACCATAGGCATATCTTATTTTTTTATTCTGTATTCCTTATATTTAAATTGTGAAAAAACTAATTCTACTCTTACTGTTTGTTTCACTTATATCTTGTAATAACAATATTGAGATTAAACCTCAAGTTATAGCTTATTATGCTGGTGATGAGAAATCTATTGATGAATTTGATTTAAAAGGAGTTGATCAAATAATATATAGTTTTTTACACCTTAAGAAAAATAAATTGGCTATTGACAACAAAAAAGATAGTCTTACATTAATAAATGTTGTAAATCAAAAAAAGAAATACCCGAAATTAAAAGTATTAGTTTCCTTAGGCGGGTGGGGAGGATGTGAAACTTGTTCTGAAATTTTTAGTTCAAAAGAAGCTCGAACTGAGTTTGCAATTTCTACAGCCGACATTATAGAATCATTTAATGCAGATGGAATTGATCTTGATTGGGAGTATCCGGGAATTTCCGGATATCCAGGACATACTTACAAACCTGAAGATCGTGAAAACTTTACAGATTTAATAGTACAACTTAGAAAGTATATGGGAAAAGACGACATATTAAGTTTCGCTGCAGGTGCATCTAATAGATTTTTTGAAAATTCAATAGAATGGGATAAAGTAATGCCTTTAGTTAATAATGTTAATCTTATGACCTATGACTTTTATGGATCAGGTTCAACTAAAACCGGACACCATACTGCATTATCTTCGAACAAATTTCAAGACAGATCTGCGGAATCATCTATAGAAGCTTTAATGAATCTAGGGGTAAAGCCAAGTCAAATATTTATAGGAGGAGCTTTTTATATTAAAACATTTAAAAATGTTGCAAATATTAATAATGGTCTCAATCAAAACGCTGAATGGAACAGAAGTTATGACCAAATAAACTTTGAAGATGTAAAATCTAGTTTTAATTTTTATTGGGACGATGTGGCAAATTCCCCATATGCATACGACAGCATAAACAAAATTTTTGCAACTTTTGATGATAATAAATCAATAAAACTTAAATCTAAATATGCTTTGGATAAAAAATTAGGTGGAATTATGTTTTGGCAGTTAATGAATGATAAGAAACAAAATGGTTTGCTAAAGACTATGGTCAATACAATTAAACCATAAATTACCCCCCCCTCTTTATTTAAATCCAGCAACTTCTAATTTTTGTAAGTTAAACTAACATTTAAACTTGAGTTTCAACTGGCTTTTTAAGTTAGCCTTATTTCAAAAGTTTATTTATGTTATCTATTGTGATTTTCAAAACTACTTTATGTACGGAATCTAAAGGATTTTGCATCTCTATATTTAACCTTTCTAACAACTCTTCAATAGTGTTATCTTTTTTCATATATCAAAATTAAGCGTAGAATTAAAATAAAAATATGATTATTATCATTAATTTAAACCTTAAACCATAGGCATATCTACTTCTTTTAAAATTATTGTAAATTGTACTTATGAATAATATATTAGAACTTCATTCATTATGGGCATTACCTACTTTATTGGTTACTTTAATCACAATTCTTAAATTTTTGTATTCTTTTATCTTAAAAAAGGAATTCAAAATAGTGGACTTTAGAATAGCATTAATTACTTTGATTTTTAACCATATACAATTAGCAATAGGAATTATTCTATATTACACCTCACCAAAATTTGATTGGTGGAGCGAAGGGATGTCTTCCGTAATGTCTAACTCAGTTTACCGTCAACATTTAGTTGAACATCCAACAACTAATATTATAGGTGTTTTAATTATAACGGTGGGGTGGTCAATTCATAAAAGAACAAATGAAGATTCAAAAAAATTTTTAAGAGTTGGGGCTTTTTATTTTATAGGCCTTGTGCTTATCTTAAGTAGGATTCCTTGGGAGAATTGGCTGTAAAAAATCTAAACCATAGGAATATCTTATTCTTTTAATTTAACAATTCTTATATTTATTAGATGAAAAAATCAAAATCATGGATTATTGGTACAATTGTCGTAGCAATAGCATTACTGATAGATTATTATCTAATTGGATGGTTCCTTAGTTGAAATCAGACCTAATTACTTTTTCTATTTTTATACAATTTTTATATTCTGGATTTAAATATGATTTTATGAGAAGACAATCAAAACATTTACCTTTTATTTTAGCTGTTTGTTTATTTCTTTTGGGTGTTTCAGATTATAGTGACAAAACTGACCTACTAGACCCATTTAATGAACCCTCTCAGTACTATTTTACAGCTACTTTTTTAATAATGTTTTTTCTTTGGAAGAATAATTACTTTACTCGTAATAAACTGTAGGAATATCTTATTTTGCAATTTTATAACTAACAATGCCTTTAATAGCAACTGACTATAATCCTCCATTTCTTTTTAAAAACAGACATTTTAATACTATTTATAGTTCATTATGTAGAAAAATCGAGCCTGTAAGGTTTAAAAGAAAGCGTATTGAAACTTCAGATAATGATTTTTTAGATATTGACTTTATTGAGAATGGAAGTAAAAAGATTGCAATATTATGTCACGGTCTAGAGGGAAGTAGTGACTCAAAATACATACAAGCTACAGCTAAAATATTAGCTAAAAAAGGCTATTCAATTGCTGCGATGAATTACCGTTTTTGCAGTGGAGAAATTAATCGCCAGCTGATCACATACCACAGTGGTAAAACGGATGATTTAAATGCTGTAATTAATTATGTGCTTCCAAATTATGATTCTGTTTATTTAGTTGGTTTTAGTTTAGGAGGAAACTTAATTTTAAAATATAACGGAGACGGCTTGTTTAATTTAAGCTCAAAAATTAAGGCTAGCGTAGCTATTTCTGTTCCAGTTGACCTAAAGGGATCGTCGATAGCGTTGCAGCGACGTGAAAACACACTTTATAACTGGCGTTTTTTACGAACCTTATCTAAAAAAATGTATTTGAAACACAAGCAATATCCTGGTGAGTTGGATATAAAATCTTTAAAATTTGTAAAAAAGCTAACGGATTTTGATGAGTATTTTACTAGTAAAATTAATGGCTTTAAAGATGCACAGGATTATTATTTCAAAGCAAGTAGCAAGCAATTTATTCCCAATATTTCAAAACCTACTCTTTTAATTAATGCTATGGATGATCCTTTTTTATCAGAATCCTGTTTTCCAATTAGAGAAGCAAAAATAAACTTAAACTTTAACCTAATGACTCCTCGCTATGGTGGTCATGTAGGTTTTATTTCAAAAGGAAATTTTTATTGGTCAGAACATCAAATTTTAAATTTTCTTGAAAACTACTAAGTGAAAAAATTCAGTATGCTAATTAATTCGATTTTCTAGAGCTTTTGCTTTTTAGCTAAAACTTGCATATCTGCTACAAGATCAGTTTCATCCATAATTTCACGACCTAGAAGAGTTTCAATTATGTCTTCCATAGTAACTAATCCTCTTACTGTACCATACTCGTCTAGGACTATAGAAATATGTTCTCTTTCTTTAATTAATTTATCAAAAGTTTTAGGGATCGGAGATTCATAATCTGAGGTAACAGATTTTCTTTTAATTTCAGAAAGTTTTAAATCTCCTTTTTTCTTAACTATATATTCTAAAATATTATCCTTTAAAACATAACCTGTAATATTATCCATTTTTCCTGTGTAAACTGGAATTCTTGAAAAAGATAAATTAGGATTATTATTATAAAATTCTTCGATGGAAATATTTTCAGATGCAATTTTCATAACAGAAAAAGGTGTCATAATATTTCTAATTCTAACATCTTTGAATTTTATCATATTTTTAATAATATCAGATTCACTTTCCTCAATAACACCTTCTTCTTCAGCAATTTCAGCCATAGTTGAAAAATCTTCTCTCGAAAATAAATTGGTATTTTTAGATTTATTAATAAGTTTTGTAAAAAACTGAAGTAAAAATAATATTCCTGAATATTTAAATACTGGGATAATATTTTTTAAAAAAATTGAAGTTGTTTTTACAAGTTTATGCCAATATGTTGCTCCTAATGTTTTAGGAATTATTTCAGAAACTAGTAAAATTAAGATGGTCATAATTCCAGAAACAATTCCAACAACTAAATCTTCTGTCAGAAGAATTCCAAAAACATCATAAGAACTGCTATTAATTGATGAGTATAATTCCTTGGCTTGTACCCCAACAAGAATTGCTCCAACTGTGTGAGAAATAGTGTTTAGAGTCAGAATTATTATTAGAGGCTCATCAATGTTTTCTTTCATTTTTTGAAGGTTTAAAGCATACTTTTTACCCTCGCTTATCTTGATTTTCAGAAAAGTTGGACTTACACTCAACAAAACAGCTTCTAAAATTGAACAAAAAAATGAAAGCGCTATTGTTGAAACAGCATAAAAAACTAAAAGATTCAAATTGTGTAATGATTTATTTGACTATATAAATTAATGAAAATTTAGATCATTGTTACTATTATTAAGTAAAATAATTTCTGTAACAGAACCAAAATTGAAAAAGATTTCCTTTTAATTTAAAATCAAAAAATTGTGCTATTTACTATTTTTGGATTGATTTTTATTAGCCTTTTCAATGTCTTTTTTTAAGTCAGAATCGTGAGAATCATTGGCATACTTTATCATATATAAATAACCTGTAAGATACAGTGCACAAACAATGCACCCCATAATGAACATTCCAATATTTTCCATTATTTTCTTTTTAGGTTTCGATTGTCACTTCTTCTTTGTCTTAAAGCGACTGAAGCCGATAGTATAGAAGGAACCCATATTCCGACAAATATTCCTTCTAGTTTATCCCCTGAAAACCAAAGTGTTACCGAATAAACAAAAGATAAGAATGCTAATATTATTGGATAGTATAAACCCCAAAATTCCATAAATTTTCTCATAACTAAATATTTTACTTTAAATAATACAACTTTTGTGCCGTTGTAATAATTTATATAAGCTAGTAGGAGAATTTATCGAAAAGAATATTAAAAATTTTAAGCTTAATTTTTATGAACACAACATTCTTCGTCTTTACATGTACAATATTTTAGATTATATATATGTAGTGCAGATAGAGTGATGGCAGCTATATAAGTGAAAAATTCAGGAATGTGATAGATTTCAAAACTTTCATTAATAATAAAAAAACTAAGTATACTCCAAGCGCTAATTAAAAATATTTTCACATATAAATTAGTTGAGTTTTGTATTGAACGAGTTATGGCTGCTAAGGAGACTATAATGAACAAATAATTTAAAGATTGCCAAAAAAAAGGAACTTCTTGACTTATCGTAGAAGCTTGTGCTTGGGTGATAAATAGTAAAGGAGTCGCTAAACAGTGTAACATACATGTAACAGTTGTAAAAACACCTATGTGGTCAGAACTAATTGATTTTAAATTCATAATTGAATTGCGAAAATAATTATTTTTTATTCATCACAAAAACTATGATTTAAAAAAACAATTTCTTTAAAAATCGTTTATATTTATTTGATGAAAGAATTTACATTAGTGGACTATTCTGCATTTGGATTATGGATCTTAATAAGTATAATACTTTCTTATCTACTAGTTAGAAAATTAAATGTTTTTGGTGGAGGGTACAAAAATCAAAAAATACTTGCTATTGGTCTTATCCTGGGGCACTTATTGTATTTGGTTTGGAAAAAGCTTTGGTTATTTATAGTAAACTAGAAATAGATTTTAATAAATTATCTCAAAAATTATTAATGTAACTTTAGCTTATGAATCAAAAATTCTTGATTTCTGGGATGACGTGTTTAAATTGCAAAGCTTCTATCGAAGATGCTTTAAAAAACTTTGAGGCCATCAATGAATTTACAGTTGATTTTAAAAAAAAAGAATTAGTTGTAAATTCTAAAGACCCCTTAGCTAAGTCAACTGTTCAAAACCTATTACCCAAAAAGTATAAAATATTTGAAATAGGTTTTAGTGAAAACCCTGTTAATAAAGAATTTGAAAGTAAAATTCAACAGCTTAAACCATTACTACTAATTATATTTTACATAACATCTGCTAGTGTGCTTATGCATTTTAAAAATTGGAACTGGAATGAGTTTATGCTTGATTTTATGGGCTTATTCTTTATCATTTTTAGTTTTTTTAAAATGCTTGATTTAAATGGGTTCTCACAATCTTTTAAAATGTATGATCCATTAGCAAAACGTATTTTTTTTTATAGTAAGATTTACCCCTTTGTTGAAACATTATTAGGCTTAATGTTTTTAATGAGATTTGAAATTAATATTGCATTAATTTCAACTTTAGGTTTATTATCAGTCACAACAATCGGAGTTTCTAAAGTATTATTACAAAAAAAATCTATTCAGTGCGCCTGTTTAGGGACTGTATTAAAATTACCAATGACTGAAGCCACCATTATTGAAAATTCAATTATGATTGTTATGGCAATCTTTATGATTGTTGGGTAATTTATATTTGAAATATAATTTTTAAAACAATTCAGCCTATATTTGTTTTTTAACCAAAAATTTAAACCAATGAAAAAATTATTATTTTTAGTTTCAATTCTTTTATTTGTGAGTTGTAATCAACAACCAAGCGTGGAATGTCAAACTTTAGAAACCGCAAATGCTCAAATTGAAAAAGACATCAAAACTTATAAAACGGTGTGGGATAAGGTTTTTTTAGAAAGAGATATAAACCTTATTGATTCTGAAAGTTTTGACGAGAATGTAACAGTAGTAACTGCGACTGGAAATGTTACTGGAATAGACTCATTCAAAGGCTATTACAATAACTATTTGACAGGGTTTTCTGACGCTGAATTTACTTTTGTAAATATTTTTGGGCAGGGAGACAACATAGTAAAACACTGGAATTTTAAAGGTACTCATGACGGAGAAATGTTCGGAATTCCTGCTACTGGAAATAAAGTGGATATTAGTGGAACTACTATCGTTAAAATGAAAGATGGAAAAGTATATCAAGAACAAGACTTCTTTGATAATCACTCATTTTTATCACAGTTAGGATTACTGTAATGAAAGTCAATTTTTAATAAAAGTTGAACAAAACTGCAATCTAGGTTATGGAACTAATTGGGTATTTTATGGCCTTATTAATTGGAATCTCTCTAGGATTATTTGGAGGAGGAGGATCTATTTTAGCGGTACCTGTTTTAGCATATATATTTTCTCTAGACGAGAAAGTGGCTACAGCTTATTCATTGTTTATAGTTGGTTTTGCCGCTTTAGTTGGTGGAATAAAACAAAATAGAAATAATAATGTTGACTGGAGAACTGCTTTAGTTTTTGGAATACCCTCATTAGTTGGCGTTTGGATTGTTAGACATTATGTGATTCCTATACTTCCTGATACTCTTTTTTATATTGGGGACTTTCTGTTTTCAAGAAGGATGGGAATGTTTGGGGTTTTTATAATTTTGATGTTCTTGGCAGCATATTCCATGCTGAATAGTAACATAAAAAAAGAAGAATTACACGACATTAATTATAATTACCCACTAATATTAATAGAAGGGCTAGTTATTGGAGCCGTTACTGGTTTAGTTGGAGCTGGAGGAGGATTTATAATTATTCCGGCATTAGTTTTACTAACCAATTTAGATATAAAAAAAGCTATTGGAACTTCACTTGTTATTATAGCTTTTAAATCTATTTTTGGGTTTTTCCTTGGTGATGCTTTAATAATGTCAGTTGATTGGAAATTTTTAGTTGTATTTACAACTTTAACGATTATTGGAATGTTTTTAGGAATTTATATTGGAAAATTCATTGATGGAAATAAACTAAAAAAAGGATTTGGCTATTTTGTTTTAGTAATGGCTGTGTTTGTTTTAATAACAGAATTTTTTATTTAATAAAAAACCCCCTTTTTTGAAGGGGGTTTAATTTTTTATAAATAATAATATTTATATTCTTGACAATGTAGAAGTTGCTGTAAAGACTTCTCCATCTGGGCCACTTACAGTATACTTATAGTTGATTTTATCCGCATCATCTGGCGTTAAATTAATTTCCCATGAAGTTACATAAGTATCTTTTTCAAGAGTTAATCCACTCATTTCAGAATCAGTTGCAAAACTTAAAAGGCCATTATTATTTGATGTAAGTTTGGAAATCGGCTTGTTTTGAAGCCCACAATAATGGGTTAACAATAACTGATCGTTTTGAAAATTAAATATCGATAACATTTCAGTTCCTCCAGTGTCACTTTCTTCAAGCAAAGCACTTCCATTTGAAGTTACTGTGTAATCCAAAGTAAAATCATCAGAACTTCCGTCTGTTCTTTCAAGCGTACCGACCCATTTACCCTCTAATTTTTTTAATTCCTCGAAATCATTTGGATTAGATGCAGCTGCAGATTCAGCACTCTCAAAGGCAGCCTCAACAACAACTTTATCAGGTTTAGTTGTGCTGTTACAATTTACAGTTGTTATAGCAATTAATAGTAATAGTAATTTTTTCATAGTTTAATATTTTGATTTTAATAAAGATATTAAAAAACTAATATTTATTAAATATGATTTTTCTCTCTTTCAATAGCATTGTAAATCATTAGAATAAGTAGGCCAAATATTATACCTGAAATTATTAAAAGAATACTGGTTAAACCTGAAACTGAAAATGAAAGTCTAAGTAAAATTGTTGAGATAATAAATCCGGTATTTCTGATTAACTGACTGTACCGTTCAGTGTATTGAAATGAAAGTAAAAGTATAAAGACATCAGCTAAAATTAGTATTGTGAAGAATTCGTTGAAGAAAAGATTGTTGAGATTTTCATTAAAGGATTCTTCAACAAACACACCATTAAACCAATTTACAAAACTGAATATACATATTGTAAATAGAATTGGAAGAAGAACTATACTAACTAATTTTTTTGAGGCAATAAAACGATCTAATTTTTCTGAGACTGGTTTTATTGGCAGTTTTTCTTTTGTTATTTTAAATAAGTAAATCAAAAAGAAGATTACTAATACTCCAACAAGATCAAAAACTAACTGTTGGTTATTTGCATTTTCTAGCCAGTTTGCATTTAAGTCAACAAGCGGAATGTCTTTAAATATTTTCCTAATTACTATTAAAGACATTATTTGATATTGTTTTCCAACAGCAGTTGTAAAAGATCTTGGTATATAATAGATAAGTAAAAAAGCTTCGTAAACTAATATAAAAGAAAACGGAGTATATAAAGCTGAAATTGGATTTGAAAATAAGTTTGTTCCAACAACAGATAACTCTATTAAATTATAATTATTTAACAGAATTATACTTAAGTGAATTACAAAGCCTAACGATGCTAAATAAAGAATATATTTTTCAAATTTTTTAATTATTTGTTCAGAAAAAATCTTTGAAAATAAAACCTCTATTTTTTTTTGACTAGTCATAATCCAGTGATTGTTAATTAATTAAAAATAACTCTTTTATTTTTAATTAATTTTTTTGATTTAAGAACATAATATAATAATTAAATACAATAAGTTTTTGTAGAGTTTAAACTATTTTTTTACTTGAAGTTTTATTTTAATTTAGACAATTATGGAAAATTAGATTTTATGTCAAAAAAATCATTATTTATTGCTTTTGTAGTTTCACTTGGAGGATTTTTATTTGGATTTGATGCTGGAATAATATCAGGTGTAATGTCATACGTTGGACCAGAATTTAATTTAAATGATGCTCAAACAGGTTGGGTAGTTAGTTCTCCCTCTTTTGCCGCTATGATTGCAATGTTAATTTCAGGAAAACTAAGTGATCAAATTGGCAGAAAAAAAATATTAATTTTTGTTGCTTTTTTATATGCTTTTTCAGCAATAGCTTCAGCATACTCATACAGTTACGAAACTTTATATACAGCCAGAATGATCGGTGGTCTTGCCTTTGGAGCTGCCTTGATTTTAGCTCCAACGTATATTGCAGAAATTTCAAGTTCTGAAAATAGAGGCAAGCTAGTTTCAATTCAACAACTTAATATTGTTTTAGGATTTTTTGCTGCTTTTTTGAGTAACTATTATTTCAATGAGATAAATTCTTCAAGTGACTTTTTTAATGATGATAATGTTTGGCGTTGGATGCTTGGAGTAGAGTTTATTCCAGCTATTATATATTTTATTTTAATGTTTTTTGTTCCAAAAAGTCCAAGATGGTTATTTAATAATAATAAACCAGAGCTTGCAAAAGAAGTTTTAGTTAGTATTCATGGAGAAGAAAAAGCTGAGACAGAAAATAATGCAATTGTTAAAAATATTGAATCAAATGATATAAAAGTAAAAACGAAATTTAGTGATTTGTTTAGTCCAGCACTTCGTTATATAATGGGAGTTGGATTATTACTTGGTATATTACAACAAGTCACGGGAATTAATGCAATTTACTTTTATGCGACTTCAATTTTTAAACAGACAGGAATTGGAACAGACGCAGCATTTTCGTCTGGAGTATTACTAAGTTTTACAACTGTTATATTTACATTGGTTGCTATTTATCTTGTTGATAGAATGGGAAGAAGACCGTTGTTATTGATTGGGATGACCGGTATTGCAATAAGTCTTTTAACTTGCGCTTACGGATTTAATCAGGCAAAGTACAAGCTAACAAAAGAAGGCATTACTGCTTTAGCTTACATTGATTCTAATAAACTTTCAAAATTTGAGGGCGTTGAGTATAATAGTGACGTAGAATTTAAAAATGATATTAAATCTGCAATAGGAAATCAAGTTTATGCAAAAAATGAAGGTTCAATTTTAGAAGCTGCTATAGAGATGAACTCCACTTTAGTTCTTTTAGGAATACTTGGTTTTATTGCTTGTTTTGCATTCTCTTTAGGACCTATTATGTGGGTAATGCTTTCAGAATTATTTCCAAACAAGTTTAGGGGATTAGCTATTGGCGTTATTGGATTTGTGAATTCTTTTGCTAGCTGGACTATACAGCAAATATTTCCATGGGAGTTATCAAATTTAGGCAGTGCATTTACATTTTTAATTTACGGTTTAATAGCATTAGCAGGGACTTTATTGTTTTTAAAAATACTTCCTGAAACAAAAGGTAAATCATTAGAACAAATTGAAATAGAATTTGTACAATAATTTTATGAAAAAAAAAATAATTATATATGCGATTATATTAATAGCTGGATATGCATTAATAGTTACAACCGCTAACAATTCGGTTAATCAACTAAGTGATACTAGTGAATTATGGAAAGTGGATTTTATAGATAATTTTGAATCTTTTAACTCTGATAATTGGCAAGACCAAAGGATTTGGGTTAACAACGAACAGCAGTGTTATGTTCCAAATGGTGAATATAATACAAGAGAAGTAAGTGAGGGTACCCTTAAAATTAGAGTAGTTAATATTGAACAAAAAATAGAGTGTGATAATCTAGATAAATTTGGAAAACAACATCCAGACACCAAATATGTAGCTGGTAGAATAGCCTCAAAAAACAGAAAAGAATTTGTTAAAGGTAAATGGACTGCTAAACTTCGAATTCAAGGTGAAAGTCAGCTTAGTATGTTTCCAGCCTGGTGGATTTTGGGAGCTCAAAATAATGAATCGCCAGTTCAAGAGGAAAACGAAAATGTTTGTTGGCCAATGACTGG
>ENA-UZWS01006818-UZWS01006818.1-metagenome-genome-assembly--contig:-Day-3-25m-contig-6818_pt1 | contig 14496 bp, 12 predicted proteins | sample MGYA00260343_ERZ794903 | MGnify/ENA metagenome assembly ERZ794903
GGAAACGCTATTTTTGATGTTATTTTTGGCAAAGTAAATCCTTCTGGAAAATTGCCAATAACATTCCCGAAATCGTATAGCCAATACCCTGCTAATTTTTATTCTTATGATAGTGAAATAGAATATAAAGAAGATATTTATGTAGGTTATAGATATTTTGATAAATATAAAAAAGAGGTTTTATTTCCTTTCGGACACGGTTTAAGTTATACAGATTTTAAATATTCAAAATTAAAAGTTAGCACCAAAAAGAACACAACCAACGTCTGTGTAAAAATAGAAAATACAGGAAACTCTGATGGTGCAGATGTTATTCAACTTTATATAAGAGATTTAGAATCTTCAGTAGATCGACCTATAAAAGAATTAAAAGCTTTTAAGAAAGTACACCTTAAAAAAGGAGAGAAAAAGACAATAGAATTTAAACTTACAGAAAGAGCTTTTGCTTTTTGGGACGACGTTTCTAAAGATTGGAAAGTCGAATCTGGAGAATTTGAAATATTAATTGGTAAGTCTAGCAAAGATATTATTTTAAAGAAAATAATTAATATTAAGCGATAACGAGATGCGAATATTAACAAAAATAATGGTGGTGGTTTTTTTATTCATCATAACTAATTCCATAAAAGCACAAGAAAAATTACCGTATCAAAATTCAGAGTTAAAAATAGAAGAACGAATTAACGATTTGTTGCCTAGAATGACTTTAGAAGAAAAAGTTGAATTAGTAACAGGGGATAAAATTCCTGCAAAAGGTGTTATTGGCTCAGAAGGGATAAAGCGTTTAAACATTCCTGGGTTTAAAATAGAACATGGTCCTTATGCCTTTAAAGGTTGGTTTGGACCCAATGAAGCTAAAGAAATGGGGACGTATTTTCCTGTTTCCATTGCACAAGCTAGTACTTGGGATAGACCTTTAATACAAGAAATAAACGCTGCAATGGCGTCAGAAATGAAAGCTTCTGGCGGACAAGCAAATGCAGGGCCTGCAATGAATATTATAAGAGATCCAAGAGGAGGCAGGAGTTTCGAATATTTTACAGAAGATCCTTTTTTAAACGGAGAAGTTGCCAAAGCGTATACTTTAGGTTTACAAAGCCAAAAAATAATGGCAAACTTGAAACATTATGTTTGTAATAATCAAGAATTTAATAGACACAAGCTAAATATTATTGTAAACGAGCGCACTTTGCGTGAAATATATTTACCCGGATTTAAAAAAGCAATACAAGAAGGTGGTGCTTGGAGTGTTATGGGTGCATACAATAAAGTAAATGATATTTACAGTTGCGAAAACCCCTTTTTATTAAATAAAGTATTACGAGAAGATTGGGATTTTAAAGGGTTTGTTTTATCCGATTGGTCTGGTACACATTCTACAGCTAATTCTGCAAATGCGGGTTTAGATATGGAAATGCCAAGAGAACGCTGGTTTGGAAAAAAGTTAATAAAAGCTATAAAAAATGGAGAAGTAACAGAACAAACTATTAATAAAATGACGGGTAATTTGTTAAGAGGTATGTTTTGGTCCGGTGCTTTTGATACAAAACCATCTTTAGATAAATCCATCTTACACAATAAAAAACATTTAAAAATAGCCAGAGAAGCATCAGCAAAAAGTATGGTTTTATTAAAAAATGATGCTCAGGTACTACCGTTTAATACTGATAAAATTAAAAAAATAGCAGTAATTGGTCCTAATGGTAATTATGGTATTCATTATAACAATGGCCAATATAATCCGCATTTATTACAAGGTGGAGGAAGTGCTTTTGTAGAAGTTAAAGAGCATTTAATGATAACGCCTTTTCAAGGAATTAAAAACAACGTAGAAAAAGATGTTAAGGTCACTTATTCTCCGGGAAGTTATGCAGAATCTGGTTGTGGAATTATACCTGTTAAGTATATTAAAACACCAAATGGTAAACCTGGGTTATTAGCAACCTACTTTAATAATAATTCTAAAAACCGTAAAGAAGTTAAAAGAGAAATTGATGTGGTTGTATCTAAAGTTTGGACCAAAGAATTAGATATCCCAGAGGCTGGAAATGAAAAAGATGATTTATCTAGATTCTCTGCACAATGGTCTGGGATTTTAACAGCTCCAGCAACTAGAAATTATACTTTTAGTGTTAGAAACTCTGCTGGTAGTGCAAAACTATTTATAAATGATAAATTAATTGCTTCTAATAAAAACGGAAGTTGGTTAGATTGGAATGGTATGGGTTCTATTGAATTAGAAGCTGGAAATCAATACAAAATTAGAGCAGAATATGCAAAAATTGGTCCTCGTGCAGATTTTCGTTTAGGTTGGGATTATGAAAACGTGGCTTGGTTAGAACAAGCAAAAAAAATAGCTAAAGAAGCAGATGCTGTTATTTTAACAGTAGGTCTTTCTGGTCATATGGGAGAAAGAGAAGCTGGAGATAGAAATCATTTAAAATTATTTCCAGCTCAAGAAAACTTAATTAATGAGATTGCTAAAATTAATAAAAATACGGTCGTTACAATTATTGCAGGCGGTGCAATAGATATGAGAAATTGGTTGCCAAATGTATCTTCAGTTTTAATGGCTTGGTATCCTGGGGAACAAGGAGGTAATGGATTGGCAGATGTATTGTTTGGTAAAGTAAACCCAAGTGCTAAACTTACCATAACATTTCCTAAATCGTTAGAACAATATCCAGAAGATTTTCATTCTAAAGGAGACAGAAACGAATATAAAGAAGGGCTTTATGTAGGTTATCGATATTTTGATAAATTTAAAAAAGAAACTTTATTTCCATTTGGCCACGGCTTAAGTTATACCAATTTTAAATACTCTAAACTAAAAGTAAGTAAAAAGAAAAGCAGCACTAAAGTTTGCGTAAATGTAGAAAACACAGGTTCATTTGATGGTGCAGATGTAGTTCAACTTTATGTTAGAGATATAGAATCTTATGTGGATAGACCTTTAAAAGAGTTAAAAGAATTTAAGAAAATATATCTTAAAAAAGGGGAGAAAAAAACAATCGAATTTAATCTTACAAAAAGCGCTTTTGCCTTTTGGGATAGCGTTTCTAAAGATTGGAAGGTAGAATCTGGAAAATTTGAAATATTAATTGGTAAGTCAAGTGAAAACATCGCATTAAAGAAAGTAATCAAACTTTAAATAAAAGAATTAACTATGAAAAAATATAGTATAATATTAGTTTTAATGATGTCTTTTTTTAGCTGTAAAACTGAAAAAAAAGTGGAAGTTTCACAAAAACCAAACATCCTTTTTATTATGACAGATGACCACGCGTTGGCTGCCATTAGTGCTTACAAGGGTTTTCTGTCTGAAGTTGCACCCACCCCAAATATTGACAGAATAGCAAATGAAGGCATGCGTTTTAATAATATGTTTTGTACCAATTCTATTTGTGGGCCTTCAAGAGCATCGATCTTAACAGGGAAATATGCGCATGTCAATGGATTTTTTAAAAATGAAGGAGGAGGCGATTTTAATGGCGCGCAACAAACGTTTCCAAAGCTATTACAAAAAGCGGGTTATGAAACTGCTGTAATTGGCAAATGGCATTTAGGAACTGCACCAACAGGTTTTGATTATTTTAAAGTTCTTTTTAATAAAGAAGGACAAGGTTCTTATTTTGATCCTGTTTTTGAAATGGCAAATGATAGTATTGTTGAGGAGAAAGGAAAATTTTCTACAACCGTCATTAAAAAAGATGCTATTAATTGGTTGAAAAACAGAAAAGATGATACAAAACCTTTTATGTTGATGTATCAATTTAAAGCACCACACAGACCTTGGGATCCAGGACCTGGTTATGAAAATTATTTAAGTGATGTTACTTTGCCTTATCCTGAAACTTTTAATGATGATTATAAAGGTAGAAAAGCCGCTAAAGATTCTTGGATGCGAATTGATGGGCATATGAATAGAAAGGATGTGAAAATTAAACCACCATCAGGATTAACGGAGGAAGAATTAATTGCTTGGAACAAATACGGAAATAACGATGGAGAATTCTGGACTCCTGATCCAAAAATGACAGATCAAGAACGTAAAAACTGGAAATACCAGCGTTATGTAAAAGATTATTTACGGGTTGTAAAAGGTGTTGATGATGCAATTGGTGCGATGTTAAATCATTTAGAAGTAAGTGGTTTGGCAGAAAACACAATCATTGTATATACTTCAGATCAAGGGTTTTATTTAGGTGAACACGGATGGTTCGACAAGCGTTTTATGTACGAAGAATCTATGCACATGCCTTTATTGATAAAATATCCTAAAAAAATAATAGCAGGAAGTGTAAACAATGATTTAATCCTAAATGTTGATTATGCGCCTACCCTGTTAAGTTTAGCGGGCGTCGAAACTCCAAATGATATGCAAGGAAAAAGTTTTGTCACCGTTTTAGAAAATAAAACCAAAGAACCTTTTAGAGATGCTGTGTATTACCATTATTACGAGTATCCGTATTGGCATAATGTGCAGCCGCATTATGGCATTAGAACAGACAGGTATAAATTAATCCATTACTATTATAATATGGATGAATGGGAATTATTCGATTTAGAAAAAGATCCGAATGAGACCAATAACATCTACAACACTAAAAAAAACAGTACGTTGATTCCAACTTTAAAAACCCGATTAGCGTCACTTAAAAAAGAAAATAAAATGGATTTGTCTGATGAAGAATTAAAAGAAATGACAGACATCAGAATTAAAAGACGTTACAGAGTTGAGCCAGCAAATTAAGTTTGCGAAAAAAATAATTCTTTTACTATTGTTAACAAGTTCCCAATTATTTTGGGCTTCAGATAAAAAAAGAATTCAAGATTTTAATGTAAAACCCTCAAATAGTGCGGCGTTAAATAAAATAAATCTTCAAAAATCGATAGATTGGGCTTCATTAAAAGGCGCTTCTTTGTGGTTAGAACCGTCTGAAGAACCTTATCATATAAATGGCGGTATTATTTTAAGAAATAATGTATCTCTAATTGGTGTTCACGGACCAACTTCTAGAGGAACAAAACATCCAACAAAGAATCAACCGGTTGGAAGTGTCTTTAAAATTACAGATTAAAATAATGTATTTATTACTGAAGAATCTGTAACACAGATAAAAAGTTAACCGTTTCTGCAATAGGAGGTAGATTTAGAAGTTATATGAGCGATTCTCCAATTTTTATTGAAAATAAAAAAGCCGTTGTTCAGTTTTCTGCTTGTTTTGATAAAAATGAAAACGTGTTTAATGAAATTATAAAACCTTCCAACTAAAATTATTTAGAAAGTGGATAAAAATCTTCCTCCAATTTTATCGTATTTACAAGTGAATTTGGTTTTTTAAAAATTCTGATGGAAGCACCCCAAACATATCTTTTTTTCTGATACATTTTTGTTAAAATAGCTTTCATCGTTTCAAAAGGGATAATTTTAATAGCTCTTTTTATTGGAAACCAAGCTATATCTGTACATCCTGGGGGAATTTTTAATTCACCTGATTTGTATTTTGCACTGTAATAATTAAATAATATTGGGTATGTACCTTTATTATAATAAAAAGTAAATAAACCACGTAAACGTAAATCTTTGAACTTTATACCCAATTCATCTGCCATAAAACCTGAAAATTCAGAAATAGTTCTAGGATCAACGTATTTTTTCCCAGCTAACTCCCAAATGCCATTATACTTTACTAATAAAACTTCATTTTTTTTATTGGTTACACATAACTTAAAGTACGAAAAATTATTTTGTTGGGCAGAGAGGTTATAAGAGTTTAAAATAACAAGAGAAAATGAAAACAATATTTTGTTTAAAATACTAATATTAAGTTTTTGGAAAATCATATTTCGTAAATTAATTAACAACTTTTATTACACGTGTAATATATTGATTATATTCGATAATTAAATCATAAACTGGTGAAAAAAAACTATGTATGCAAGTTTGCTAATTCTTTTGATTGTTTTCAATCATCTAACAGCATATTCACAAAATAAATTAATATGTAAAGTAAATGTATTTATTGGTACAGGTGGTCACGGACATACTTTTCCACATGCAATGGTTCCTTTTGATGCAGTTGCCTGAGGTCCAGATTGGTAAACCCAAGGGTGGGATGCTGCCGATTGTAATCATTATGATGCAAAAAATATTTTAGGTTTTAGTCAAGTACATTTAAGTGATACAGGCTTAATAGAGGGTGGTAATTTACTCCTAATGCCAACAGTAGAAAAGATAAAAGTAGACCCAGGAACTGATGAAAACCCCGATTCTGGTTATCGTTCACGCTTTTCTCATACTGATGAAAAAGCAACTCCTGGTTATTTTTTTTAGCAAAAAAAATATCCGAAGATAAATACTATACGTTCTTTGATAAGATTCATTAATTTAAAATCAAGAGTTATGTTTCATTTTTTACACGTAACCATAGATACTTTATATTGTAGTACTTAAATTATTTTATTTAGTAATGCAGGTTAATGTTTTATTAGTGCTTTATTAATAAGCAGGTATTATTATTGTACTATTAAGAATAGAAGATGCAAAGACGAAATTTTATTAAAAGAACTGCGGTACTATCTGCTGCTGCATTTATATCTCCAAGAATATGCGCAAGCGCAAATAGCTACAATACTAAAAAAGAAATTTTTAAAGGATTTATAGTTTCCGATTCGCATTTTGGTTGGTCACATAAAATGCAACCTACCATTGAAGAGCAAGCAGCAGCTGCAAAAAATATTTTGAATAAATTTCCAGATTTAGATATTTTTTTAGATACTGGGGATGCTCATCATAACGATCATCATAACAATGCAAACCCACACAAAGCCCGAAAAGATTGGGTAGATATTATACAAGGTGGTTGTGGCCAACTTCCTTTTTATTACGTAATTGGGAATCACGAATTACGCTCAAATGAAGATGATGATCCAGAAATGCGTTCAAATATTATGGGGAGTAATACCTGCAGACCCTATTATAGTTTTGATATGCAAGGCATTCATTTTATCTCTTTCCCACAACTGATTAGAGCTACCTATATTACAGAAGAAGCTTAGGATTGGTTGGATTTAGATTTGGCAATAAACAAAGACAAAACCATTGTAATGTTATCTCACAATAATATTATTGGCACAACAAGAGGTAATGAAAATGGATATAGAGGTGTAATGGATAGTGATAAAATGATTGACATTTTTAAGAAAAATAAAAATATTATTGCTTGGATGCACGGACATAATCATAATTTTGAAGTCATAAATAGAGATGATATGTTATTCGTTTCTAATGGAAGAATTGGTGGTTTTGATCCTAGTAGAGGTAAATATGGTATAGGAGGTGTTTATTTTGAAATCACAAAAGAGATGTTAACTGTAAAATGTTATTCCGCAGAAAAAGATATGTTTTTAGATTCTTTTGATGTGTCTTTAAGTCAAACACTTGATGTAAAAACTACATTTGATAACAAAGCAGATTTCGCTTACAGTTATGGAGTTGGTGGAGCAGTAAATGGCGAACGTATTCCTGCATATCATTATCACGTAGGCGAAAATACCAAATCAGAATTATTTTTAACGGGTTGTGAAAATTCGGTTATAAACGATGATCACGCAATGACAAAATACATAGAACGAAAAGCGTATCATGGATTAGATAAAATTTTGTTTGCTGCAAAAGTGAATCACGGAAATGCTGGTTTTGTATATACAAATCCTGGAATTCGTTTAAAGGCAAATGATAATTGGTGGACTACCTTAACAATGCCATCAGATAATTATGATAAATATTCGTATTACAGATGTCCATTGGGTCAAAAATACGAAGCGAGTATCGATTTAGTCCTAAATGTTGATTATGCGCCAACACTTTTAAGTTTAGCGGGCATCGAAATTCCAAATGATATGCAAGGAAAAAGTTTTGTGCCTGTTTTAGAAAACAAAACTAAAGCCCCCTTCAGAGACGCTGTATATTATCATTATTACGAGTATCCGTATTGGCATAATGTGCAGCCGCATTATGGCATTAGAACAGACAGATATAAGTTAATTCATTACTATTATGATATGGATGAATGGGAATTATTCGATTTAGAGAAAGATCTCAATGAGATGGCTAATATTTATAACACATCAGAAAATAGCGAGCTTGTAACAAATCTTAAAAAAAGATTAGTAGCTCTTAAAAAAGAAAACAAAATGGATTTGTCTGATGATGAGTTGAAAAAAATGACAGATATCAGAATTAAAAGACGTTACAGGGTTGAGCCTGCTAATTAAATCAACTGCTATTTTAAGTATTAAATAATACGATTTCAAATGACTAAAAAAAAATCAATTCTCCTTGTATTAACCATCGCTTTATTCTCTTTTAGTCCAACTAAAAATAACAAGGCTCCTTGGATTCATTTAATTGATGGGAATACATTAAATGGTTGGACAATTTTAGGCGGTAATGCTACGTATAAAGTTGAAAATGGTGTTGTTATTGGCACAACAGTAGCCAATACGCCTAATACATTTTTAACCACCAATAATCACTATGGAGATTTTATTTTGGAGCTAGACTACAAAGTAAATCCATCCATGAATTCGGGAATACAAATTAGATCCAATAGTCTTCCTGCATATAGAAATGGTAATGTACACGGCTATCAGGTAGAAATAGACCCTTCTAAACGTGCTTGGAGTGGAGGGATCTATGACGAACAAAGACGCGGATGGTTGAATCCATTAACTGATACTCCAAAAGCACAAAAAGCATTTAAGCAAAATGAGTGGAATCATTTTAGAATTGAAGCAATTGGAGATACAATTAAAACTTGGATTAATAAGGTGCCCGCTGCGTATCTAATAGATGATAAAACAGCTTTAGGATTTATCGGTTTACAAGTGCATGGTATTTCAAAAGATAAAAAAGCAGGCACACAAATTAGATGGAAAAACATTAAAATTATCACGGATAGCCCTGTTAAATATTCAAGAAAATCGTCTTTAACTCCTATAAACACCAAAAATAAACTAACGATCAAAGAACAAAAAAATGGATGGAAAATGCTTTGGGATGGAAAAATGACAGCAGGTTGGAGAGGTGCAAAATTAACCCAATTTCCAAAATCTGGATGGAAAATCAATAATGGTGAACTTACTGTACAGGCTTCAAATGGCGGAGAATCTTCAGCTGGTGGTGACATTGTAACCACAGAATCCTATGCGGATTTTGAATTGAAAGTAGATTTTAAATTATCTCCAGGAGCAAATAGTGGCATAAAATATTATGTAGATACCAACATAAATAAAGGGCCTGGATCATCAATTGGTTTAGAGTATCAAATTTTGGATGATGATTTACACCCAGATGCTAAAAAAGGGTCTCATAAAGGAAGTAGAACGGTAAGTTCTTTGTATGATTTAATCCAGGCAAATCCAAACAAACCAATTAAACCAATTGGTGAGTGGAATTCTGCATATATCACATCAAAAAAAGGACACGTAGAACACTGGTTAAACGGCGTTAAAGTATTAGAATATGAGAGAAGAAGTGCAAACTTTTTAAAATTAGTTTCAGAAAGTAAGTATGTAAAATGGCCAAACTTTGGAACTTTAACGAACGGTAAAATTTTACTACAAGATCACGGAGATTTGGTATCCTTCAAAAATATCAAAATACGTCCAATTCAGTACTAAAAAAATAACTAGATGAATACAGATAGAAGAAGTTTTATAAAAAAAGCAACTGCTGGAGTTGCAGGGTTAGCATTGAGCAATAGTATCAATGCGATGTCTGCGAAAAGTTATAACAACATTATAGGGGCTAATGATCGAATACATTTAGCCATTCAAGGGCTTGGTAGAAGATATCCCGCATTTATTGAAGCCATTGTTAAAAAGCGAAATAATGTTCGTTTGTTATATTTATGTGATGTTCTTCAAAGCCAGCGAGAAAAAGCGTTACTAAAATTTAAGGAAAAAGCAGACTACAACCCAAAACTCGAAGTTGATATTCGTAGGGTATTAGAAGACAAAAAAGTGGATGCTGTTTTTATGGCCACACCAGATCATTGGCATACCCCTGGTGCTTGTATGGGCATGCAAGCAGGGAAACACATTTATCTAGAAAAACCTTGTAGTCACAATCCAAAAGAAAATGAACTCGTTGTTGCGTTTCAAGAAAAATACAACAAGGTGGTTCAAATGGGAAACCAACAGAGATCTTCTTTTCATACCCAACAAATTATTAAAGAAATCCATAATGGGGTTATAGGAGATGTGTACAAAGCCATCGCTTTTTACACCAATAAAAGAGGTCGTGTTCCCAATCCAAAAAAAGCAGCCGTTCCAGAAGGACTTGATTGGGATCTTTTTCAAGGGCCTTCTCCAAGAAAAGAATATATGAGTCATACATGGAATTACAATTGGCATTGGTATGGTTGGGATTTTGGTACAGCCGAAATGGGAAATAATGCAACACATGAACTGGATATTGCACGTTGGGCAATGGATGTGAAATATCCAGAATATGTAGATGTCATTTCAGGAAAACATCAATTTAAAGATGACGGATGGGAAATGTATGATACAATGGAAGCAACATTTAAGTTTTCTAATAATCGCGTCATTCAATGGGATGGAAATAGTAGAAATGGATACAATAAATATGGAAAAGGAAGAGGAACTATTATTTACGGATCAGAAGGTTCTGTTTTTATAGATAGACAAGGATATGTGTTGTACGATAGAAAAGGAGCTATCATTAAAACAGATAAATCTGTGGGCAATGAAAGCGGTGTTGCACTTGGAGGTGGTGGGAATTTATCCACTTTGCACGCACAAAACTTTTTTGAAACCATTCGAGGAAAACAACAACTTAATTCTCCAATTCAGCAAGGCGCTATTTCTCAAATGCTAACCCATTATGCTAACATTTCTTCAAGAATTGGCAAGCCTTTTGAAGTTGATGAAATGACTGGTAGAATATATAACAGAGAAGCTATGAAATTGTGGTCAAGAACTTACGAACCTGGTTGGGAACTGAAATTATAGATTATGAAAAGACGAACATTTATTAAAAATACGGCGCTTGGCGCAGCTGGTATAGCGAGTTCAAATTACTTATATGGGAATGTTATTTCTGGTTTAAACACCAATAATAGCATTAATATAGGTGTTATTGGAACTGGTGATCGTGGAGGCGGTTTAACTTCAGTGATAAATTCCATAGAACATTTAAATGTATATGCATCTTGTGATGTGTTGCCATTTCGATTAGAGAAAGGAATTTCTAGAGCGAATACATCTCCCATTGGTTATTCAGATTACAGAGCATTATTAGATAATAAAAATATTGATGCAGTACTTATTGCAACACCATTTAGTACACACTCAAAAATTGCTATGGATGCTTTAGATTCCGGAAAGCATGTGTATTGTGAAAAAACCTTGGCGAAAGGCTATGATGGAATTACGGCATTAGTAAACAAAACAGCACAGTCAAAACAAATCTTCCAAACAGGACATCAGTATCATAGTTCTAGACTCTATACTCATATTTATAATTTAATACAAGAAGGCACCGTCGGTAAAATTGCCGCCTTTGAGTGTCAATGGAATCGTCACGGAAGTTGGAGACGACCCGTTCCAAATCCAAAATTTGAGAAAGAAATAAACTGGAGAATGTATAAAGAATTTTCTGGTGGTCTTACTGCCGAATTGTGCTCTCATCAAATCGATTTCGTAAACTGGGTATTGGGGTCTACTCCACTCCAAGTTATGGGTGCAGGAGGCGTCGATTATTGGAAAGATGGCAGAGAAACTTTTGATAATGTGCATTTATTGTACACCTATCCAGAAGGCGTTAAAGCAACGTTTACTTGCTTAACAAGCAATGCGAAAGATCGGTATCAAATAAAAGTGATTGGCGATAAAGGCACCATCATTATAGATCCTAGACACGCTTGGTTTTATCCAGAAGGAAAACAAGAAAAGAAAATTATTGAGGATGTAGATGGCGTTAGTGGAGCAACCGTACAATGGGATGAAGGAAAAGGATATCCAATAAATAAAGAGCATTTAGATCCTAGTAAACAAGCATTAATAGATTTTCAAGATTCCATTTTAAATAATACAACCCCAAAATCAGATATCATAACTGGTGCAAAAACTGCACTATGTGTACAAATGGGATTAGATGCCATGTATAACAACAAAATTGTGAAGTGGAACTCTAAATTGTTGTAAATTATCAAAACCGATAACTAATATTATAAAAGTATAAAACAAAAACTCATGATTAAATTAAAACAGAATTTCAAACTCTTACTTGCAGTAAGTTTACTTACGACTGTTTTTTTTACTACATTTAGAGCTCAAGGACAGACTACAAAATTAAAAGATGGAAATCAACAAACAATAGAAAAATATCAAAAACCAAATGTCATTATTATTTACACTGACGACCAAGGGTCTGTAGATGTAAATTCATACGGAGCAAAAGATTTAGTTACACCCAATATGGATTATATTGTAGAAAACGGAACTAGTTTTACACAATTTTATGCCTCTCCGGTCTGTTCGCCCTCAAGAGCTTCTTTATTGACGGGTAAAACACCTCAAAGAGCAGGTTTGTCTGGAAATGCGGCACCAAGTTCAAAACAAAAAAAGGGGCTTCCTGGATCTGAATATACCATGGCAGAAATGTTTAAAGACGCTGGCTATACTACTGCACATATTGGAAAATGGCATTTAGGAGATGCTCCAGAAATGACTCCAAACGCGCAAGGATTTGACCATTCATTTGGACATATGGTGGGATGTATCGATAATTATTCACACTTTTTTTATTGGAGTGGNNGACAATTCAAAAAAACCTTTCTTTATGTATTTTGCTGTGAATATGCCCCATTATCCATATCAAGGAGATGCAAAATGGTTATCATATTACAATGACAAAAGCATTCCATATCCAAGAAATTTATATGCAGCATTTATTTCAACTTTAGATGATAGAATTGGTGTGCTTCTTAAAAAACTGGATGAATTGGATATTCAAGATAATACCATTATAGTCTTTCAGTCAGATAATGGCCATTCAACAGAACAACGAGCTCATTTTGGTGGCGGAAGTTCAGGAAGGTATCGTGGTGCTAAACAAAGTTTATTTGAGGGTGGTATTAGAGTCCCAGCTGCTATCAGCTGGAAAAACAACATTCCCAAAGGACAAAAAAGAAATCAATTTGCAGTGAATACAGACTGGATGCCAACATTAGCAGAATTATGTGGTATTGAACTTGATTCAAAAGATATGGATGGTAAAAGTCTTGTTAAAATCATCAATAATGAAGCTGAAAAAACAAAGCATACAACAGGGTATTGTTGGCAATATCAAGATATGTGGGTTGCACGCAAGGGGCATTGGAAGTTACTAGGAAACCCTAGAGATACGGGTAAGAAAATAGCTAAATTAAAAGCAAAAAGATGGTTGGTAAATCTAGAGAAAGACCCAGGAGAACAAATTAATTTAGCTAGTAAATATCCAACCATTGTTGCAGAACTAGAAGTTCAATACAACAATTGGTTTACACATAACAATACTCATATTTCAACCAAATAAAAGGAGTACTTGAGTAGGTGTAAATTTTATCATATTTGACAAATACACAATATAGTTAAAGACAATTATCTTTAACCAAACGTTTGCAGAAATAAAAAGAAAAAAATGAAAAAATACAGTTACATAATCTTCCTATTGATTCCTTTAACTCTTTCAAGTCAGACATCAATTATGTCTTACAACATAAGATATAGCACTCAGAATGATGGTGAAAATTGGTGGGAGTTTAGAAAAAATGAAGTCGCTCAACTTATAGATTATTATTCACCAGAAATATTTGGAATCCAAGAAGGATTAGATAAGCAAGTAAAGTATCTTGATACATTTTTAAGTAATTATAGTTATGTTGGAGTTGGCAGAGATGATGGAAAACTGAAGGGAGAGTATGCCGCTATTTTCTATAAACATGAACGGCTAAAATTAATTTCAACAAAAACATATTGGCTTTCAGAAACACCCGATGAGATATCTATTGGTTGGGATGCATCGTTTAAACGAGTTGTAACATTTGGTGAATTTTATGACATTCAAACCAAGGATACGCTCTATGTTTTTAATTGTCATTTTGATCACATAGGCAAAATATCTCGAAAGAAGTCAGCAGAATTAATATTGCAAATTATAGAAGATAAAAAGGTTATAAATAAGAGGGTAATAGTAATGGGAGACCTGAACTGTGAGCCTGATGACGAACCAATGAAATTACTCAAAGTTAATCTAGAAGACACTTATAATAGTGCTGGAACAGTAACTTACGGACCTGTTGGCACTTTCAATGAGTTTAATACAGAGATGCTTTTACAAAGAAGAATAGATTATATCTTAGTCAAAAATATCGAAGTAAAAGAATATCGGCATATTGATGACAGACGAAAAAATAATTTATT
>ENA-UZWS01000576-UZWS01000576.1-metagenome-genome-assembly--contig:-Day-3-25m-contig-576_pt2 | contig 14322 bp, 13 predicted proteins | sample MGYA00260343_ERZ794903 | MGnify/ENA metagenome assembly ERZ794903
TATCAAAATATCGTCCGCGCCGTCGCGACTGCCGCACAACAAATGGAGGATTGAGAAATGGTTGCAAAAAATATTGGTGAACCTGTTCTCCGCAAAGAAGATGCTCGTTTTATCACCGGCAAGGGAAACTACACGGACGATATTAACCTTCGTGGTCAGGCGCACGCTTTTTTCGTTCGAGCGCCGGTCGCTAGAGCGATGATCACTAGTCTTGATTGTTCTGCAGCTGAGGCAGCTGATGGCGTTGTGGCTGTGCTCACCGGAGCGCAGGTTGCTGAAGACGGTCTAGGCTCTTTGCCCTGTGGCTGGATGGTGTTGTCAAAAGACGGTTCAGAGATGAAACAGCCGCCGCATCCGCCATTAGCTGCGGATCGAATCAATTATTCTGGCGAACCCTTCGCGGTTGTCATTGCCGATACGCTGCAACAAGCCCGGGACGCTGCTGAACTCGTCGAAGTCGAGTTTGACGAGCTGGATGCTGTCGTTAGTGTTGCTGATGCGCAGTCAGGACCACAGATTCACCCGGAAGTCCCAGACAACACAAACTACGACTGGGAACTCGGTGAAAGGGACGAAACACTTAAAGCGATCGAAAATGCGCACCACGTCACACGGTTGTCGCTCGTCAATAATCGCTTGATACCTAACGCAATCGAGCCCCGTGCTGCAATCGGTGACTACAATTCGGGCACCGACGAGATAACACTCTATACAACGAGCCAGAACCCGCATCTCGCGCGTCTAGTGCTCACAGCATTCGTGCAACTCGCGCCGGAGCACAAGCTGCGAATCATCGCGCCGGATGTTGGAGGCGGATTTGGTTCTAAGATATTTATTTATTCGGAGGAAACCGTCGTTGCCTGGGCTGCCAGAAAGTTAGACTTGCCAATCAAATGGACCGCGGATCGATCTGAATCGTTTCTCACCGATGCCCATGGTAGAGATCATGTCAGCGAAGCTGAGCTTGCGATGGATGAAAACGGTAATTTTCTGGCGCTCAGAGTCAAAACGCTGGCAAATATGGGCGCGTATTTATCAACATTCGCATCCGCTGTGCCAACCTATCTCTATGGCACGTTGCTCGCCGGCCAATACAAGACACCTAACGTCTATGTTGAGGTTCAGGCAGTCATGACAAACACAGCACCAGTTGATGCCTATCGCGGTGCTGGACGTCCTGAGGCAACCTACCTGCTTGAAAGAATTGTCGAGATAGCTGCGCAGGAAATGAATATGGATCCGGCGGAGCTGCGCCGCAAAAATTTCATTCAACCGGAGGATTTTCCCTACCAGACGCCGGTTGCGCTCGAATATGACATCGGAGACTACGAGGCTAGTCTTGATAAGGCGCTGGCGATGGCAGACTACGCCGGGTTCTCTGCAAGAAGAGAGGCATCGGTTGCTGAGGGTAAGCTAAGGGGTATTGGTTTCAGTTGTTATATAGAGGCTTGTGGTCTGGCACCTTCTCAGGTGGCTGGTTCTCTCGGGGCCGGGGTTGGCTTGTGGGAGTCAGGTGAGGTGCGAGTGAATCCGACCGGCTCCGTTACGGTGATGACAGGTAGTCATAGCCACGGTCAGGGGCATGAAACAACTTTTGCGCAGTTAGTGGCTAGTCAGTTGGGTATATCGATAGATGACGTTGAGGTCATTCACGGTGATACCGGCAAGATGGATTTTGGCATGGGAACCTACGGTTCTCGTTCGTTGTCAGTCGGCGGTTCGGCATTGATGAAAGCTGCTGACAAGATCGTTGCCAAAGGCAAAAAAATTGCGGGTCACTTGATGGATGCCAAATCAGAAGACATCGATTTTGATGACGGCGAGTTTAAGGTTCGCGAAAGTAACCTCTCGAAAACGTTTCAGGAGATCGCGTTTGCAGCCTATGTGCCGCACGACTACCCGCTTGAAGAATTGGAGCCGGGTCTTACGGAAAAAGCCTTTTATGACCCGGCCAATTTCACCTATCCAGCAGGTACTCATATCTGTGAGGTTGAAATTGACCCTGACACAGGCGTGACCAGTGTCGTTAAATTTACGGCTGTTGATGACTTTGGCACGATTATTAATCCGATGATTGTTGAAGGCCAGGTGCATGGCGGTATTGCCCAAGGTATTGGTCAAGCGATGCTTGAGCACGGTATTTACGATGAAACGGGGCAGTTACAAACGGGTTCTTTTATGGACTATTGCATGCCAAGGGCGGATGACTTGCCGAATTTTGATGTCGGTATGACAACCACGGTCTGCACCCATAATCCCGTTGGCGCAAAAGGTTGTGGTGAAGCTGGGGCGATTGGTTCTCCGCCTGCAGTGATTAATGCGATCACGAATGCGCTCGGCGTAAGAGAGATCGATATGCCTGCGACACCGCTAAATGTCTGGCAGACATTACAGAATGCAACCCATGAAGACGCAAGGGGAGAGTAATCATGTATAACTTTAATTACCATTGTCCGTCATCGCTTCAAGAAGCCGAGTCGTTGTATGCAAAGTCCGAGGATCCTATGTTTTTGGCTGGCGGCCATACCTTATTACCGACGATGAAACAAAGGCTCAATGCCCCGACCGATTTGATTGATCTTGCTGGACTGACAGAACTTGCTGGGATATCCAGAGAAGGCGATGTGCTGCAAATTGGTGCTTACACCCGTCACGCCGACGTTGCCGCTAGCGAACTTGTTCAAGCTGCGATTCCAGCGCTGGCAAAGTTGGCCCGTGGCATTGGAGACACGCAGGTGAGAAATCGCGGCACGATTGGAGGTTCCGTGGCCAATAACGATCCCGCTGCAGATTACCCGGCGGCATTGCTGGGTCTGGGCGCAACCGTCGTGACAACCAAGAGGGCTGTTCCTGCTGATGAGTTTTTCGTCGATATGTTTGAAACAGTGCTGGAAGAGGGTGAGATCATCACCGCCGTTACGTTTCCGGTAAAGGGTGATGCTGAATATATTAAATTTGCTAATCCGGCTTCTCGATATGCCACGGTTGGGGTGTTTATTAATCGACATAATGACGGCGTAAGAGTCGCTATCACAGGCGCTGCATCCAGTGTGTTTCGATGCAGTGAATATGAGGCGGCGTTGTCGAGTAGTTTTGCAGAAAGCGCGCTCAATGGTATTACATTGAGGACTGACAATTTTAACGAAGACCTCCATGCATCAGTCGATTACAGAGCTCATCTTTGTGCGGTGATAGCCAAGAGGGTCATCGCCTCGATGGTGTAAATAATCGCTATGCGTAACCGTATTGTGCTCACGATGGGTGACCCTGCCGGTGTGGGTCCTGAGATTTGCCTTAAGTTGCTGGCGCGTCTGGAGAGTGATTCCAGTCCGGTAATTATTGGTGATGTCGGTGAACTTCGGCGACAGGCGGAAGGGTTAGGCCTTGCGCTGCATGTGGTGGAAATAGATTCGCCGGCGTCGTCGCGACCAGAACACGGCAAAGTCGAGGTGGTACAAGCGGGGTGCTTATCTGACTCTGTCACTATGGGACGTATTGACGCTGCCTGCGGTCAGATCGCGTTTGACTGCGTGAGCGCGGCGATTGATCTCGCGCTTTCCGGTGAGATAGATGGGATTGTGACTGCGCCGATTAACAAAGCTGCGATGTCAGAAGCAGGGATCGCGTTTCCGGGGCATACCGAGATACTTGCACATTACGCGAATTGTGAAGTGGCGATGATGCTCGCTAANNTGTCACTGCGCAGGGCAATTGACGACTGCACCGTTGCGTCGCAGTTGTATGCCATCAGGTTGGCGCAGCAAGGCGCACAGGCTTTTGGTATTGCTAGACCCAGGATTGCGGTAGCCGGTCTAAACCCGCATGCCGGGGAATCCGGGCTTTTTGGGCGCGAAGAGATCGAGGTCATCGGCCCAGCCATAGAAACTGCTAAAGCAGAAGGCATTGAGGTCTCTGGTCCCTGGCCCGGTGACACTGTATTTATGCAGGCGAGGGAAGGTCGTTTCGATGTTGTGGTCGCGCAATATCACGATCAGGGATTAATACCGATTAAATATCTGGGTATCGCCGAGGGCGTCAATGTCACATTAGGTCTACCATTCGTCAGGACCAGTCCTGACCATGGGACTGCATTCGATATTTCTGGTCAGAACAAAAGTGACGAGTCCAGCATGGTCTACGCATACCAACAGGCACAGCGTTTATTGGGCCGGCGCTAACAAATAGCGCCCTGTTAAGGTCGGTTCACCTTCCTTGCTGATCACCTGACCTGAATCAAGCAAGCGAATCATGGCTGCAAAGACTGATCGGGCTGCCGCGCCGAACATACGTGGGTCAGTTTCCGTATACATGCCTGGCACCATATCTTCGATCAGTTCATGCCCCGCCTTGAGGCTGGCAAGGATTTGTTGCTCACGTACGAGTCGATGATCAATAAATGCCTGCACATAATTTTTGACATCGGGAATAGCTGTACCGTGGGTAGGCCAGTAGACCTCATCATCTCTTTCCAGAAGTAAGGCGAGGCTGTCCATATAGGAGGTCATGTCACCATCAGGCGGGCCAATGATGCTAGTTGACCAACCCATGACATGATCGCCGGTGAAGAGCGCTTTTTCTTCTTTTAGCGCAAAGCACATATGATTTGAGGTGTGTCCCGGCGTGTAAACGCATTCAATTGTCCAGTCGTCGCCCTTCAATATATCACCGTGCCTGATCGTTACATCCGGCGTGAAAGCCATATCACCACCTGCATCAATAGCGACGCCGCCTGCTATCTTTCCAGCGCCATGTGGGCCGTAACCATAGGTTTTTGTCTGCCAGTGCTCTTTCAGCGGCGCTGCTGCCGGAGAGTGGTCTTCATGTGTATGTGTGATAAGGATATGACTGATCGTTTCCCCTTCAAGGCCTCGCTTCAGTGCGTCAATATGTGCGGGATCAAGTGGACCCGGATCAATTACGGCGACATTGCCGGTGCCGACAACATAGGTACCTGTGCCCATAAAGGTGAAGCCGCTGGGATTCTTAGCCGTCACCCTGCGTATCAGCGGCGTAATTTGCTCCAGTTTGCCGTATTCAAAGTCATATTTGTGAATAAAGGGAATCTTTGTTGCCATGCTGCATTCCAGTGGTTAGTCGTTTGTGGTGCGAGTGTATCGTAACCGGTACAAATGGGTAAGCCCGACATTTACTGAGAGAGATGATCGGTATCTCATTGCGTTGATGTCTCGATTTAGACGCAACCATGTCGCCATTAGATTGCCCTTCGAAGGCTGCTAGAGGAAATCGGAGACGGGTATTTGAAAAGGTTTTGTGTGCCCGCGGTATGATCGCATGATGTAACATTCACGACGCGCTTTTAGGTCTGACTCGTCTAGCTTATATTAATGCTTCAATGTGTCGTGCTGCGCTTCGCGCCAGCGCTTCAACGTTGTAACCACCTTCTAACGTTGAGACGACGCGACCCTGCGCATATTGGTCTGCAAGTCCAACGATTAATTCTGTAATCCACGTATAGTCATCATCAATGAGACGTAGTTCGGCCAATGGGTCTTCTGCATGAGCATCAAAGCCGGCCGAAACAAAGATAAAGTCTGGCTGGTGCTGTTCAATTTTTTTTAGCCAACTGGCTTCAATAGCACGTCGATATTGCAGACTCGATGTGCCTGGCGCTAGGGGTGTTGTAACAATGTGGTTGTTTGAAAAGTCGAGATAGCGATGGGGATAAAAGTGATCCTGAAAGCTAGAGCATACAAGCACTCTTTCATCTTCCTTAAAAATATCAACAGTGCCATTACAATGATGTACATCGAAATCAAGAATGGCGATGCGATCAACACTCGGGTCTTCAAGTGCAACCATTGCCGCCACTGCTGCATTGTTAAACAGACAGAAACCCATGGCGTCCATAAGTTCAGCATGGTGTCCCGGGGGTCTTATCGCACAGAATGCATGCTGATATTGCCCATCAAGCACGCGCGTTGTCGCCTCAACGCAGGCGCCTACGGCAAGCTTGGCAGCTCGGACACTGCCGGCACTCATATAGGTATCGGGGTCAATGTGAAGCCATGAGTTATCCGGCTCTGAGTTTACAACATGTTCAATGTGACTTTTTGGATGGACCTGCATCAGCAGTTGGTCGCTGATCTCCGTTGCGAGTTTGACGTCCATATCCTGACTGAGACCTGATGCATGGACTCGTTTCATCACTGCAGCGAGCCGTTCGGGTCGCTCAGGATGCCCTGGTTTTTCGTGTTTCTCACAATCTGGATGGGTGATAAGTAATGGTCTTTTCATGACGTAAGTATTCGCAGCCAATAAGTCGTTCTATGTTCCTTCACTATATTAAAGCAAAACGCGAATGGGTGGAGCGTGTTCGTTTTAGCGTACAGGCAGGTTGTTTATGCAGTTTCATCGGCATCAGCGACAAATTGATTTTTTAGACTAAAGAAAGGCAGTTGGGGTTTTTACGCTTTTGGCAGGCGCTGTGATGATGAGGCGCTCATCATTTGCAATACGTGGCGAGGATGCCGCTGGAATGTCAGTGGGTTGACCAATCTGGCGCTGAAACCAGCGTTGGACAAACCGGTATAGACGAGTACAGCTAGCCTCCCCGTAACTCATCGATAAATGCATTCGATTCGTTGATGGCTTGTTGCATGGCAGTTAAGAGTGCATTGACATCATTATCTACCGTGCCGAGTTCATTCTTAAGCGACGCAATAGCACGCGCATTAAGGTTGTGTTTGAGGTAAAGGGTGTTGTCTTTCAAGCTCGCCAGCACAGGATCAATAGCGTTCTCTGCTCTGCGCATTGCGCCCAGCACCTTGCTGTAACGGCGGCGAGTATCCTTTAACTGCCGCTCACTATCGCGACGCAGGCTTGCGTTGCTGTACTGTTCCAGCTCCTCTTGCCACTCATCAAACAGGGCATCAGCAACATTTTCAACGCTGTTAATTCTATCGTGAATCTCGTCGGCCGCATCAACGCTCGCCTCGTATTCATCATTTAGCAGGTCTAAGGTGACTTCGAGGTCGCCGCCGTCGAAATTAATCACTGATTTGAACTGTTCTAGGGCCGACTTGAACTGCTCCTGGCCTTCGGTTTGTGAGGCTTGAGCTGCATCAATGCGGTCAATCAGAATATCTCGCTTGTGGTATCCAACTTTCTCAAGCGCGTCGTAAACGACAGTTTCGCAGGCAGTCAGCGAGATGACTGCGGTCAACAAGACAATCCATTTTGCATGTCTCATTCGTTGCCTGCTTCTTCAATCGCTCTAACGATTTTGTCGGTACGCTTGTCTTCGTAGCGATTGTGCACGACAAAAAGTGCATGAATGATTCCGGGCACCCACAAGAAAAGACAAAGCACAATGTTTATGAGTCCCTGAACTGGTTTGCCACAAATAAATACGGCAACAGGAGGTAACAAGAGGGCAAGTAGGTAGAGCATAATTTTCTCCGATGGGAGGGGCGAATGAGCAGCCCCGGCTGTGACGATTCGGAGAGTATTAAATCTTGTTTTACTGATCTGATTCCAGCTTTTTCGAAGCTTGTAAGTGCGTTCTTACAAAAGAGTTTCTAGGGTCAAACTAGGCAAAAGTACCTTTCGAATTCCCATGCAGTGACACTTTTTGATTCCGGATCACCCCCTTCTGTGTGAAAGGCGAGCCATTCCGCGCGACGCGTATTCGCCCAGTATTGGGTAAAGTCGTCGCCGAGGTAAGCTGACAAGTGCCGGTTTTTCTCCAATGCCTCGATTGCAGTGGTTATGGTCGTGGGTAGTTTTTCAATATCAGCGCCGGTACCCCAAGCCAGTTTTGTTGTTTCAGCAGGTAAGTCCAAATCATTGTCTAGACCGGCGATTCCACCAGCTATTGTTGTTGCCAGCGCGAGATAGGGATTCAGGTCAGCAGCACCAATTCTGTTCTCAATCCTTGCTGCCGATTGACTACTAGTGATGAGTCGCAGGGCCGTTGATCTGTTGTCCATCGACCAAGTTGTTGTTAGCGGTACAGCTGAGTAGTCGCGAAATCTGCGGTAAGAATTTATCGTTGGGCTTAAGAATGACACGTACGCTGGCAGATTTACCACCTGTCCAGCTAACCAGCGATTCATTAGGTCAGAGCGATTGCCGGGTTGCTCTGAATCGTAAAACACCGGCGTGCCTTCGTGAGTTGTTAGGGAGTGGTGCGCATGCATGCCTGAACCGAAGAAAGACGAGGGCGCGGCCATGAACGTCACCGCCATATCCATATCAAGTGCAACTTCATAAAGCACTTGTTTGGCACGAACGACGTTGTCGCAAAGCGTCAAGGGATCGCCGGCATCGATATTAAGCTCAATTTGACCGACGCCAGCCTCATCGTTCCATGCTTCCCAACCTATGCCTTTCCATTCCAATCGTTTAATCACTTCGGTCATAAACGGCGCAGCGTGATAGGCATTTCGTAACAGGTACATGTTAGGTTTATCACTGGCGCCAATGGTTCGAAGCTGCTGATATTGCTTTCGTTTAACGTCTTCGAATGATTCATCAAACAGATAGAACTCGAGTTCGAAGGCTGCTTTCATGCAATAGCCTCGCTCAGACAGCAAACGGATCATTCGTTTTAACTGCGTCCTCGGGCACAGGCGAAGCTCTTCTCCGGTTGCTGTCGTAAAGTCTGCAATACAATGACCAAGTGCTGGATTTGATCCATCAGAAATCAGAGTGTCGATATCTGGTTTCATCAGAATATCGCCGAAGTTTTCAACCCGCTGATCATGCCAATGGGTGATATGAGGACTGCCTGCGATATCGATCGCAATTGCCGAATCAGCAATCGCGTGTCCTTTGGGTAAAGACTGGTAAAATTTGTTTCTGTGGATGTATTTACCTGCACCCTGACCATCCAGCGTCGTCGCGTGCGTGCGGATAATATCTACATGGTGCCTGTCAAACCAGTCAGGCAAGTCTTCTAATGCCATCATGTTTCCTTGCGGGTGTTTTTCATTGTCTTTGGTCAAAGTTCGCCCAGTAGCCGCTTGATTGAGACTTCAGTGAGTATGGCTAGATGCTCAACACTGCATTCTACGTTAATCTTTCCAGTCATCGCTGCTTCGGCAAACACAAGAGTGCCGTTAACCAGGGCCAGCAGCGCATGTGGTTCGCCGTAGATTGTTACCTCGGGTTCGACATCCTTTCCACCAAGCAGAAGCTCAACGTTGTCATTGGTAGCAACCATCTTGATTGCTGACGGCATGCGCGGTTGATCACGAACTGTCTGCCAGTAGCTTTTTGCCTCGGTGATCCAATCTTGCGGCGGGGGTTCGAGTAGCTTGCCGACTTTTATAGCAAATACGGGATAACGAAGCAGACCATCAATCCGGGGTTTGATCTTTGCGTCGTTGAAATCGAGATGAATAACGACTTTAGCCTGAGGATTAATACCCCGACTTACGGCGATATTGTTGTTATTGATGTTGACGGAAACTTTTTGGGGATCGGTGACCGAGCTTAGCGAAAAGCAACCGTCGAGTTGGCTGACAATCCGGCGATGTGAATCGCTGGCCATTGCTCGTTTGAGCTGTGCGCCAATGATTTTGACAATCGGAACGGGATCATCCTCAAGCTCGACCACAGGTGCTGAGTACATTATTCGTTTTCCACAAATTCCGTGACTTCCAACTGGAAGCCTGAAATTGCATTAAATCGTGTGGGGGAACTTAGCAGCCGCATCTTGCCGACACCCAGATCGCGAAGAATTTGCGATCCGGTACCAACGACCCGATATATACCAAGCTCCATGTTGGCTTTAAGAGAGGCTGGCAGTTCAGGAAAGTGTTCTATTTCAGCAATATCCTCTGCTTTGCTTTTTGTCTGCCCGACGAGGACCACAACGCCTTGGTTCTCAGCAGCAATTTTTGCCATGGACTCCGACAACGACCACGATTTTCGTGAATTAGGGAGTTGCGTACCAATCACGTCACGCAGCTTATTTAAAGTTTGCACGCGGACAAGGCAGGGTTCATTTTCGGTGATTTCTCCTCGAACCATTGCGTGGTGAATACAATCGGAAATACTGTCGGTGTAAGTACGTAGTAGGAATTCACCGTGGCGGGTATCGACTGTCTTTTCATCGATCAATTCGATGGTCTTGTCATTAACCGTTCGATACTGGATGAGGTCTGCAATCGTGCCCAATTTGATGCCATGTTTCTCGGCAAATATTTCAAGTTCTGGGCGTTTCGCCATTGTGCCGTCTTCATTCATCACTTCAACGATCACCGATGAAGGCTCATAGCCTGTCATTCTTGCGAGATCACAACCCGCTTCGGTGTGTCCCGCGCGGGTGAGGACACCGCCTCGCTTTGCCACAATCGGAAATATGTGACCCGGCATGACGATATCATCCGGACCGGCGTTTGCTGCAACTGCGGCTCTTACGGTGACTGCGCGATCTGCGGCAGATATTCCCGTAGTGATACCCTCAGCGGCCTCAATGGAAACGGTAAAATTGGTTTCGTGCTGAGAGCGATTGTTTTCAACCATAAATGGCAAATTGAGCCGTTTGCCTCGTTCCTCGGTCATTGTTAAGCAAATCAGTCCGCATGCTTCCCGCGCCATAAAAGTCATATGCTGGGGTGTGACGACTTCGGCAGCAATGATAAGGTCACCTTCATTTTCGCGGTTTTCATCGTCCATGATCAGAACCATTTTTCCCTGCCGAAAGTCTTCAAGGATTTCTTCTGCACTGCTGATAGCCATTCTTCACGCGCCTACTTATTGAAACAATTTGTCGGATGAATTGATGAATCGATCAATTCGGTTTGTCATCGGTTGAATCAGCTTATGTTGCCGGATTCTACGGTTGTTTTGTCATCTTGTTGCGGACGAGATTATACGCGAATTGTCCGGTATAGTCCGTTTCTGAAACATTTCCTTTGTCTGATTGGGCAGCATGAACCAGCGTTGTACCAATCAACACGAAATCTCTTGGGATAGGGTAGAAAAAACTGATGACAACAGGCGCTGACCAGATCAGTTTGCTGAGATCCTTAACCGAACTTTGCGGTGATCGGTTAATTACTGATGATGCACGACGCCGGGTATATGAAGCCGACGGATTGACAGCAAAAAAGCAGGTGCCCTGGATTGTGGTACTCCCAGAAACCATCGCTGAAGTACAACAAATTATGCGATTGTGTCATCAGGCTAAAGTGCCGGTGGTCGCGAGAGGCGCCGGTACCGGTTTGTCGGGTGGTGCCATGCCGCACAGTGAGGGTGTACTGTTAAGCCTAGCCAAGTTCAATAGAATTTTAGAGGTCGACACGGATAATCTGAGTGCGCGGGTTGAGCCAGGCGTGACCAACTTGGCGATTTCTGATGCAGTGCGTCACCTCGGTTTATTTTACGCGCCTGATCCATCGTCCCAGATTGCCTGCACGATCGGGGGGAATGTTGCGGAAAATTCCGGTGGCGTTCACTGTCTAAAATATGGTTTGACTGTTCACAACGTCAAGCAACTGAAGCTCGTCTCGCCGGAGGGCGAATTGTACGAGGTAGGCAGCAGGGGTTTCGATAGTCCTGGCCTCGATTTGCTCGCGCTGCTGCATGGATCAGAAGGGATGCTCGGGATCGTTGTTGAAGTGACGGTTCAGCTGCTCCCAATACCTAAAAACATAGCGGTAGTGCTTGCAGCCTTTAACTCTGTGAATGAAGCAGCAGGTACCGTTAACGCGATTATTTCTCAGGGGATACTGCCCGCGGGTCTGGAGATGATGGATAGGTTAGCGATCAAGGCGGCTGAAGCCTTTGTTAATGTCGGATACCCGCTGGATGCCGAAGGGCTGTTGATCTGTGAACTCGATGGTACCGATGCAGAGGTGCAGCATCAGATAGAGAAACTGAGGCTTATCCTCGATAAAAATAATGCTATTCAAGTCAGGGTCGCAACGGATGCAGCGGAACGAATGCAACTTTGGTTGGGACGAAAAGCCGCTTTCCCGGCAGTAGGAAGGTTGGCGCCGGACTACTATTGCATGGATGGCACCATTCCAAGATCGGAACTGGCCGCTGTGCTAGCGCAGATAACAAAATTTTCCGAGCAGCACGGTCTTGATGTTGCGAATGTTTTTCATGCCGGAGATGGCAATCTGCATCCTCTGATTTTGTACGACGCAAATAAAGCGGGTGAAATCGAACGGGCGGAGGCATTTGGCGCAGATATCCTCAACCTCTGCATCGAGGTTGGTGGCACAATTACTGGCGAACACGGCGTAGGCGTCGAGAAAATTGATCAAATGTGTATTCAATTTACCCCTGAAGAGCTTGAGTTGTTTCATGGCGTAAAGTCAGCATTCGATGAGTCCAGAATTCTTAATCCGGGCAAAGCTGTACCCACCCTGAGTCGTTGTGCTGAATTTGGCGCAATGCATGTTCATACCGACGGCAGCCAGCAAACCCATGTTGGTCTCAATGCGCAAAAATATTCGGACCTGGAACGCTTTTGATGGTCACAGAAATAAAGGCGCTGTCAGCGCGTATCGCCGAGGCATACCATCATGCTAAGCCGCTTCAGATTGAAGGCGGTGGTTCAAAATCATTTCTGGGGAATCCTGTTCAATCAGACCTTTGCGAGTCGATCGACTGTAAAGGCTACGCGGGTATCATTGATTACCGCAAAGACGAGTTGATGATTCGCGTCAAGGCTGGCACAAAGCTCGCCGAGGTTGAATCGCTGTTAGCCGAAAATGGTCAACGCTTACCTTTCGAACCGCCGCAGTTTGCTGGTGCGGCAACGATCGGTGGCGTGGTTGCTGCCGGGCTCTCTGGTCCCGCGAGACCCTATCTAGGATCGGTCAGGGATTATGTGCTTGGCGTCGCATTTATAGATGGTCGTGGTATCGCCTATGAAATGGGCGGCCAAGTAATGAAAAACGTGGCCGGTTATGACGTATCCCGAATGCTCGTGGGTAGCCTTGGTGAGATGGGGCTGATTTGTGATGTAAGTTTGAAAGTTTTACCCGCCGATGAAGTCTCAGCAACTTACGCTTGGCTGACTTCTTCAGTCGATGCGATTGCCGATTTTCAACGACTTCAGAAAGAGGGTCTACCATTGTCTGGTAGTGCCTGGGTTNNTTTATTCGTCTCGGCGGGTCAAGGCTGACGATCGCGCACGCTGCTGGATTGGTTGCCGGCGAGAAACTTGACGAAGCGGAGGGTGTACAATTTTGGCAAGACCTGAAGAACCAGCAGTTGCCGGTGTTTGAGGGTGAGGGCGCTCTGTGGCGCGTTTCGGTTGAACCAGGTAGTGATGCGTTGTTAGACACAGCACAAGTGATAGAGTGGGGTGGAGGTGTCCGGTGGCTCAAAAACCCTGCGATGAACCCTAGGTTGGCGANNTGATCCGCATACGGTGACGCTATTCCGTCCAGATCAAAACGAGATTGATTCACCCACCAGTACGCCCTACCAACATTTGTCCGGTGCTGTGCTTGTGTTAAATCAAAACCTAAAACGCACCTTCGATCCCGGTGCTATTCTGAACCCCGGCAGGTTACTGGCAACGGTTCCGGAATATTAGAAAATGCAGACAAAGATACATTCAGACTTGATGCATGAACCAAGGGTGCAGGAAGCAGAAGAGATTTTGCGTAGCTGCGTGCATTGCGGTTTTTGTACCGCGACATGCCCTACCTATCAATTGTTAGGTGATGAGTTAGATGGCCCCAGAGGTAGAATTTATCTCATCAAGAATATGTTGGAAGATAATGATATCACTCGTCAAAGCCAGACCCATCTTGACCAGTGTTTGACCTGTCGCGCCTGCGAAACAACTTGCCCCTCCGGTGTAAAATATGCACGACTGATGGAGATTGGTCAGGAAATATCGGGAGAGTTGAGGCCAGCGGGCATTGTCGCTCGGATCCGCGACACACTATTGAGAAAGTTAATGCCAGTGCCCGTGATTTTCGGCTCGCTGACGCGGCTCGGTAATCTTTTTAAGCCGGTATTGCCTGCGCGATTGGCGGAAAAGGTGCCTTCATTACCTGTCGTCGCTGCAAAGAGCGTCAAAGCGCTGGCTGACCCGGCTAAGCGAGTGTTGGTGCTAGAGGGTTGCGTACAGAAAGGTGCAACGCCGCAGGTTAATCAAGCGCTGGCTGCTTTGTTATCGCAGCACAATATATCGGTTAGTTTTCTGGCCAGTGAAAGCTGCTGTGGTTCGGTTGATTATCATTTGTCCGCGCCAGAGGCAGGCCGAGACAAGATGCGAAGGTTGCTTGATCAGCTTCATCCTGTTTATGCGGACTATGATGCCATCGTTTCGACGGCTTCGGGTTGTGGCGCCACGCTCAAAGAATACGCGCAGATTCTTCAATA
>ENA-UZWS01012038-UZWS01012038.1-metagenome-genome-assembly--contig:-Day-3-25m-contig-12038_pt1 | contig 14321 bp, 20 predicted proteins | sample MGYA00260343_ERZ794903 | MGnify/ENA metagenome assembly ERZ794903
TACATTGTAATAAATGCTCTTGGGAACAGTCTCCATCTGCTAAAGTACTCTGGTGCTGTCCACCAAATACTATTTGTATTCATAGTTTCTCTCCTCTAACTGCAATAGTATTTATTGAATTATAGAGATTAAGAAATCTTACACTGCTGGTGTAAATGCGTTCCACCCACCGCCTAAGTGTACAAACATAATAGGCTGAGCGTCGGTCAGTGTAATTTGTTTTTGTGAACCCCAGTACCACCAGTGTATAACAACATCAGGTGCACCTTCTACTATTTGATGAACATATATTGTCTTACCGTCCAGATGGAATGCCCAGCTAGGAAGAGAAATAGCGGCAGTTGCTCCTAGCTCATTTTTTAGCCAATATGCTTTAGAAGTGTATAGGTCTTCATCATAAGAATTATCTGGATTGCCATCACCTTTGTATAGATCTATGCTTTGATCGCCTTCTGGTGTTCCAAATCTTCCACGTGGTGTAAATCCTGCGGAGAGTGCTGTACATTCTACAGTTAAGTTTTCAGTAACAGTACCACCAGCTACTAAATGACCTCCTTGTACTACACCGTCACCTATTCTAAGTTCGTTGTATCCTAAAATAGCAAGTTCGCCTTCTCCTAGAATCGGATCATAAGGTCCACTAGTATGCATAAATCTTTTCATTTGTATTTTTCGTTTTTTATCTGGCATTGTTATATACTCCTATACTTGTATTTATAGAATAAGTCACAAAAAAAGAGTGTGTAAAATATACACACTCTTTCTTACTGGGGGTGTGTTATAACTTAAAATACGTAGTCTGCAACAGTTGCGCCTGTCATGTTATAGCTATTTGTTCCTACACTAGCACCTAGTGCTTGAAGTGCTGTTTGCAACGAGGCCGCTGTCCATTTCCCACCGTGTAGCATAATACGGAATGCACCAGCAGTATCTTCTGCGCCTACTGCAATAATATTTGAAAACTCTTCGATACACTTTGTAATGGCATCCATAGCTTCGCCTGGGTTAGTTTCATTTGCCAGTGTTGCACCAGCATCAATTGTAAACATTTCTACATCTTGTGCAATTCCGTTTGTATGACCGAATGCATTTAAATTATTTGTTGATCTTTCTACCATTGTGATCTCCTTATATTAACTATATTTAGTCATAAAAAAAGCAGCGCCGAAGCACTGCTTTTCTTGATATAAACGAATCTTAGTCTTCGAATGTGCAGATTGCTGTTGTTGCTTCTGCGCCTGTTGGGTTAGCTACTGTGCCGCCACCTTGGATTGCAAAGTGCATTGTTCCGCCGTGTGTGCCGTCAACTGCTGCAATGCTGTGTCCTGCTGCGCCTACTGCTTTTTCAAATGCATCTAATGCCGCTTGATCTGCTGGTGCTGCTGAAATAATTTGTGTTACTGAACCTAAGCCGTTGCCTGCTTTGGTTGCTGCGTTTGATGTTAAAGCCATTTCTGGTCTCCTCTAAAATATTGTTTCACTACTCTGTGAACTTATACATTTATTTATCACTGTTGCGTCACTTCAGTGACTTTTACATAGGCGCACCATCGTAATATTTCGCCAGCGCCGCCCTTTACTCGTATACTAATAGCATCGTTTGTGTCATCTGCTACTACATCGGCATCGTAGTTGTCTCCACTACCAGCATATACTGTTTCTTTTTGTTCATTGATAGCTATTGTACTAGCGCCAGCACCCATGTCTATTGCACCTTTAATTTTAAATGCTGCATAGTCTGGTGTAGTATTGTTGCGAGCTACTATGTCTGCTTCATAAAAATATGTTGTATAGTCTACACAACTTATTCTGGTGTTGCTAGCATCTCTAAATAATTCAGTGAAAGCGTCATTTGTGGTAGTACCATACAATACATAGTTGGTGACTTTTACAGGACTAACACCTTCATCACTCTCAATTGTAAGACTGTTTTCAATATTAACATTGACGTCAGTTAGTGTCATTACAGCGGCAGTTGTGAAATCATTAATTCCAGTTAAGCTACCGCCTCCACCTCCGCCAGTATTAATTACCAAGCCACCGGGTGTAACACCATCACTAAGTCTAAATGTACGTGTCGCAACATCAAAGAATAAACGATCCTTGTCGCCTACAAAGTTACTAATATCTATGTTACGTTTTTCGCTAGTGTTAAACTTTTGAATAGGCATTGTGTCAATCCTCTAACGGACTGTCATCCCCTGCGAATACCATTCCTACTAGTTTGTTTTTACCGTCGTCGACATCTGCAAGAGGATCACTTTGATCTCTGTCTTGCGTAATTTTGTCAACAACGTCTCCTTCTTTGCCAAGTGCGGCTTTTTTAAGTTCGATACTTTGTTGTAGTGGAGGTACCATTACAGGATTTGGATCAAGTACATCTGTGCCTGGTTCTTGTTCTGGCTCAGCACTAGGCATATCAATTTCAGGATCACCGTCTCCGTTGATCTTAATGTTGATTGGTACGTTAATTGTAAACTCTCTAGCTTTCATGACTTATCCTTACATGTATATTTAGCGTCATTGTGTCACTTGTGTTAAAGTATTAGGAGATACGCCAAAGCCTAAATACAAAAACATATGACTGCTTTTGTCAAAAATAGTGTGTCCACCGTGAAATTGTTTGATGATACTTGTATTAAATTCACTGTCTGGGTTCATATAATTGTGTAAAAGTATTTGTTGTTCTTGTGTTAATTTTAAATTGGTAAAATCTTTCCAAAACTCTGTGTCTCTTCGTTTGGAAAAGATATAATGAACTTCTATGTAACTAGCGATAGCATCTAAACTCATGTTGTTGAGATAGTTAAACCTTTGGATTTTTTTATCCCATGGAATATGAGTAGATGTTAGCATGTCTAATATCGTGTCTGCTTGGTGCTGTAAGTGTGCAATTGCAGTACTTTCGATAGGTTCTAAAAAGAAGCTACTCAGGCCAACAGCAACCACATTGTTTTTCCAACTCTCTGGTCTTTTACCAACATCAAACGCAACAACTCTCGGATTAATATCATCTTTATCATATCCATATACATCGTGTAAATGCTGTTTAAATTCTTCAGTTGCTTGTTCTATAGTTGTATGTTTTTGGCTGAACACATACCCTGTGCCTATTCTACTTTGTAGTGGAACATTCCATACCCAGCCGTGTCCTAGTGCATGACAGTATGTTGTATTGCGCATTTGCACAGCTTCGTCGATGTATGGTAATTGAACTGCAAGTGCTGTATCTACAAACAAACGTTCACTATAAGAATCGTCCCATTCTGCGCCAACTGCATTTGCTAGTAAAGCTCTAAATCCTGTACAATCAACAAACAAATCTGCACTAATACTAGTTCCATCTTTTAATGTTAGTCGCTGTACCTGTTGTTCTTCTACGATAATGTCTTTTACACTATTATCAATACAAATGCAGTTGTCTCTTTTCAAACTCTCTCGCTTTAACAACTCAGCATATAGTCCTGCATTGATATGATATCCAGCACCGCCAGTTATACCATCGTAATCTTGTTCGCTGTAATCTGTAAATTTTTTACTTCTTAAATTGGGCAATACATAACAATCATTCACAAAGTCTGCTTGTCCATTATATATGTCAAATGGTATTTCTCCTGCACATGCCATGTCAGTGATGCCGAAGTCTTGACTGTATTGACTAGTGAAAGGATGAATCCATTTACTGCCTAAGTAGTCGTAGTCTGCAAATTCAATACTAAACTTCAGTGTGCCATCTACTTGTTTAAGCCAGTCTGGGGTATCAAATACACGCATGTTCATTTTTTTATGCGTAATATTCATATAAGGTATAGTGCTTTCTCCTACGCCAATCGTAGGAATATCACTGGGCTCAATTACTGTTACATTTATATTTGAATTTGTAGTCAGTAGTGCGGCACTACTCCAACCCGCTGTTCCGCCACCTACAATTACAACATTATAGATTTTGTTCTGCGTCATTGATTACGTCACGAGCCTTTGTTCTCATTAGTGTTATGTTTTCGGGAATTTCTGTACCAATTTCTAGCTGTCGTACCACATACCAGTCGGTCGCAGCAAGAATTTTTTTACTCTGATGAATTTGTGCCATGCTTTCAGATAAGCTATTTTCAGATTCGATACTGTCAACATATGCTTGTACTTCTATAATTTCATCATCTGTTAAGTTGATACTTTGATTGTTCCAAAATCTTGTTTTTTGCGAAGGCGTAAATGTTAATACTTCGTAATCAAAACTCATCGGAGGTCTTTCATTTGATCTTAGATAAGACCCGTCTGCTTGTTTTAGTGTACTTTGAAATTCATCAACTTGAAATGCTATTGTTGTCATTGTTTTTCCTTATTAAAAATAATCCCATACGTCATAGTAGTTTGTTACGTTATCAAACTGTTCTACATACACAGGCGGCGGATAATAAGTGCTGTAATAGCCTTGAACTCCGTACACGGAAAATATCCAATTTGAACAATTACCTTGGCTGCCGATAAATGTCCATGTTCTGCCTGACTGTGCGTAGCCAGATGTATTAACACCACCCATGCTGCCATTGGGCCACATCGCACCAGGACACTGTGTTTTGTTATGTGGGTTCCATTGATAACCACCGCCTAATGTTGAGCGTGACGTTTCATTAAATACTTGTTGAGAGGGCTGTTCTTGATAATAACTGTTGTCTACTACTTCAGTTACAGCATGATCTTCTACAAATTTTAATCCTGTAGTCAAATACCATATGCCGCTGGTTTTGTTAACGTTGTCGTCTAAGTTATCACTAAGACGGTTAACACCAAGGTATCCGCCATTATGACGTCCTCTAGGTTGGCCTACACTGTTTATGTGACCTTCGGTGCTTCTAACATTAGCTCTTTTAGAACCTTTGATTCCGCCGTTGAATCTATACATTAGCTTATAATCTCGTAACTTACCATTATTTCAACACCACTACTATTGCTCTTAGCTCTTAGTTGGTCTCCTTCTTCTAAATAAAAGCTAGTGTCTTTTGAAGTAACAACTAATGTGCTATTGTTGGGGACCGCTACACTCTGTGCAATATCGTAATATACTGCACTTCGGTATACTGCAATGCTAACATCTCTGTTACCGCCTGTTGCATTGCTAACTGATACGACATTGATTTTGTAAACATCGTTGCTACCTGCGGCATTGTTTACTAGTGTTGCGTAACTAGTAATCAGTTCATTAAAATACGTTTTGCCTCTAATGTCTGATACATTTACTATGTTTGGGTTTGCCATTTATTCTTATCCTCCGAATATCATTGCCATTGCTATGGCTTTACCTGTTGACGCTACCTCATTGGTGAGTGCTACTGTACCTGATTTATCAGGTAGCGTGATTGTTCTATCTGCTGTTGGATCATCAACACTTATAGTTGTTTCAAAATCGTTGGCTGTTGCACCTTCAAAGGAAATATCACCAGTGAACACACCACCGCTTTTAGGCATCGCTGCATTTGCTGTTGTGGTCGTTGACGTTAGAATTGCATCCCTAGCTGCAATATCGACCCCATCGACTGTGCCTGTCACCACAATATCTGCGGCATCAATGGTCATCGAAGCATTACCAGTTGCACTATGATCAGCTTCGCCTTGGGCTATAAGCCGCAGGTTTCCGCCGTCAATTGTCATACCTGTGGTTATGTTTTCATTTGTTCCGTCTGAGTGGACATTACCAAACACAACTAAATCACCGAAGTCTGTGCCTACTATGCTTGTTGCTTCACGTAATGCACCTGTAGAACTTCCTTTCATAACTTTGTAGTGGTGTTTGATTGTGGTGTCAGTCCAAGGTGCTTCGATGCCGAGCAGATGCTCAAACTCGTTATTATCAACACCTTGTGCAATCTTCATGTAGTCTAAAGCATCTACCGCACCAACCGACCCATCACCGTCAGCATCGAAGTCAGGGTTTGGATCAAAACCAATTTTTACATCGCCAGTAAACGTCCCACCTGCTATTGGCATTTTAGTTGCAATGTTATTTGCTGTTGTTGTAGCAAAGTTGGGATCATCTCCCATTGCGGATGCTAATTCATTCAGTGTATCTAACGTAGCCGGTGCACTGTCTGTTATACTTGCAACAATGTTTGTTGCGGTATCGTAATCATTTGCAGTTAGATAGTTACCAACATCAGCATCGGTATATCCTGGCTGACCTGTTACTGTAATATCACCGTTGCTGGCTGTGGCTAGAGTAATGTTTGTACCTGCAACAAGTTGACGTTTTGTACTGGTCCAACTCGAGCCTGACCAAACATACAGTGTGTTGTTATCTGTAGCAAACGCTTGATCACCAATATTATTTCCTACAAGTGGTAGATAGGTGCTGTCATTATAAACATTGACCTTGGCAATAATTGCACTACCATCTTCTACGACTAATTCTGCTGTACCAGCTACTTCTCTGATCTTGTTTTCAAAGCTAGGAGTGTTTTCTACATATGTAGCTAGGTCCTGCGGCACAAACTTGTTAACACTACCATCATATACTAGACACATTTGATTAACAAGTGTTGGAATTGGTCTAATTTCAACAGGAGTTTTATGTCCTTCTTGCCCGTGTTGGGCATATAAAATATAGTTGCCGTTAACGTTTGTTTCAACTGCTAGATCTTTTACAGTGATTTGTCCTCTCATGGGACTGTGAATGCCACATTGATAGTATAGTGTATCTGGAGCATTTGCAGGAACAGTAAATGTTACAGTACCGCTTTCAGTTCTAGATCCAGTAACTCCGTTTGTATATTCTCCAAAATAAGTACCGCTGGCAAAATTTGATCCGTTGTCTGTGGTCAAGTAAAAAGGATGTCCAGCAGCATTTACATTAAATGTATAAGTACCGCCTCTGTAGATTGGTCCAATATTAACATTGTCTCCAGACGCAGCTCCAGCAAATGCATATCTACCAGCACCACCAAATGTAACATCGTACACAACTGTGGTTGGTGCTACTAGGGTAGGAAGTGTTATACTACTAGGAATAGCAATACTTAATCTCTGTACATCGCCTGCTGCTCCGCTGTTTATATCTGGGTGACTGTCTTGTACAATTCCCTGATCTGTGGCCCAACTTACTAGATTTTCTGTACCAGCACCTTCAATCCATTTTAGAAAAATGCCGTGTGTTTGTGTCATACTACCATGAATATGCTTGCCAAAATTGTTTAGTGTGTATGTACCTTGAAGGTATAACGGAACATTAATTTCATTGCTGTTGGTAATTGTTCTACGTGCATAAGGTAGTGTGCTTTGTTCCCAAGTCCATAACCAGCTAATGTCTTGTCCGGCGCCAGGACTGTCAACTTGAATCTCTAAAGTTTCTGGCGCAATGTTTAGATCAACTTCGGGTGTTTCTGCCCCGCCGATTGTACTACCAGTTGGTAATGCTACTTTAGAACCATCACTACTGATTGCTGCGCCGCCTAAGTCGATAGTGCTACCGCTCAAATACAAATCTCTAAATCTTGCCGAGACTGATCCTATATCGTATGTGACATCTTGATCTGGTATGATGTTGCCACTTACATTACCAAGTTTAGCTTGTGTATCTGCATCTGTGTAAGAGTCAGTAATGCCAAATCCAGCAACAGTTGTTGGTTTACTTGTTATATCTGCAAAACTAAAAGTAGTATCACCTGCAAGTGCTGTTGTTGCTGTTGTACCTAGTGCCAATAATGCTGTATCACCTGCAAGTGCTGTTGTGTTTGTTGTGCCTAATTCTAACGCATCGGTAATACCATACCCTGCTATTGTAGTGGGTTTGCCTGTTAAGGAATTAAATGCGCCGTCAAAGTCAGCTGCATCATCATTATACAACTCGGTAAAGTTTTGATTTGCTTTATCAAATGCACTACGAATTGACTCGCCGTCACCTTTAAGCTCGCTTGTGCCTATATTAATTATTTGCTTTGCCATCTTTATTCCTTAACGATTTAATTCTATTCTAGATATAGTTCCTGCACTCCAGTTACTGATGTTTGCTCTTAACCATACAAAGTTACCTGTGGTATTATAACTGTTAATGCTAGTTTCTGCAACTGTATACACTAAATGTGATTCTATAAGTTCAGTTAATTTTCCTGTTGTGTCTACACTGTATTCACCACGATTAAGTTCAGTATCAAACCAATCATTTTCACTAGGAGTAGTTTCTAAACTACCTTGTATCTTTATTGTTCCAATAAAATCAACTAAGTCTACCATAACTGTGTGTAGTCCGTCAGCCATGCCATAATGACCATCACCTTTGACTTTGTCACCGCTAAGAGTTGCTGAATTTGTGTATGAAATATTGTTTAATAATCTATCACTCATTGGGAACCTTCTTGTATAATCTCAACTAGTTTTCCCGCTCCGACTAATTCCTGGACGGCTGCTTCTATAGTGCTTACTATTTCTTGATCAAGAATTTTACGACCTTCGTCACTATCTTTCAGCAGTTCGCTGACTTTGATAATGACCATATCTTCATTCATTTTTGCCATTGAAATACCTTTCGTGTTACGTATATTTATTCTAATTCGTCGAAGGTAATAACTTTCTGACTAGTGGTTATGTATGGTTTATACATCATATGCAGTGTGACCACATCATCGTGATTAACCAGATAGATACTACCTGTTGCTGTATACGATGACCATGGGACTGTACGATTATGAAACAAACTGCGAGGGCTAAATGAATTAAGTTTTTTTGCCAAGTTTATCATACGTTTTTGATATTCTTTGGTGGTTCTTCTAAACGTGTCGTTTAATTTATAACAGTCGGGTTGTAGACTATCCAAGCAGAAGTTTTGCATATCTTCGAATATTTCCTGATCATCATGTCCATGTCGTTGGCTACTTATTTTGTATCTGTATTTGTTATACCATAGTTTACTACGAGTAACCACTTGCAAATCAGCAAGCATGATGTCTTGGTGCTTTTCATTAATAGGCCCAGTAATCTCTACTAGACTATCTCCCCAACGTTCTATTAGTTCCGGTATCCTGTCAGGCCTTGTCAAATAAACAAAATACTGTGCATCAGCTCTAGTTTTCCAACTGGTGCTTTCGTAATCGCTGAGGTATTCGCATATTTGTCTATTGCGATACCAAGCGTCTTGTATTGCAATTTTATCCTTATCACGCCAAGCAGGTTGTGCAAACGCAACTCTCCATGTGTGTTTTCGATAGTATACTTTTGTGTTTAACTTAAAATCAGGACGTTGCCTTAATTGTTTCGATATCAATGTCATCCTCCACTATAGTTAAAAATACTGTGTCTACATCTTCTCCGAATAGTATTTGTTTAGCAAGTGGCTTTTTGATCTTTTCATTGATAACTCTTGCCATTGGTCTTGCACCCATTGTTTCGTTAAATCCTTTTTGAGTAAGCCATTCGATCACTTGGTCATTGTAACGTAATTCAACTGCACGTTGCATAAGCTGGTCACACAGCTGATCCAAGAACTTACGTGTTACATTGTGCATAAGTTTACGATCCAGTTTCTTAAATTGTACAACTGCATCTAATCTATTTCTAAACTCTGGCGCAAAGAAACTACTAACTGCTTCACTTTGTGCATCAGTATTTGTACTACTAGCACCAAATCCAATGCCATGTTTTTCTGCATCTCTTGCACCCAAGTTACTGGTGAGAATAACAATAGCATTTCTAGCACTAACAGTTTTACCATCACTTGATGTAACCATACCATTATCCATAACTTGTAGTAGTACGTTACTTACATCTGGGTGTGCTTTTTCAATTTCATCCAGCAGTAGAATACAATTTGGATTCTCTTCTAGTTTATTAATTAATAGACCACTACCTGTACCGCCTTCAGAATATCCTACATATCCCGGAGGAGCACCAATCAGTTTAGCAATAGTGTGCCGCTCTTGATATTCACTCATATCAAATCTCAACAGTTCCATATTCATAAGATCACTGAGCTGTTTGGCTGTTTCTGTTTTACCTACGCCGGTTGGACCTGTAAACAAGTAACACCCAACTGGCTTGTCAGGATCTTTAAGACCTGCTTTAGCAATATAGATACTGTCTGCTAGTCTGTCAATTGCTTCGTCTTGTCCAAATACTTTGGCTTTAACTGCACGTTCAATATTAACTTGTTGTTCTTTTTTGTACTCACTGTCTTTGGTTAGTACTAATTGGTCAACTGGTAGTCTTGTGAGCTTGGCTACTTCGTAACGTATGTCATCCAGTTCTAACACATGCTTGCGTTGCTCTGTGGGCAATAGCTTTTGCCTTGCTGCCGCAGCATCTAATACATCAAATGCTTTGTCTGGTAAAAATCTATTATTCCAGTACTGATGCGTTAGATCAACTGCACCATGTAGTGCTTCTTTGTCATAAGCAATTTCATGAAACAATTCATATGTAGATATACTGTTTACCACAATACGTTTTGCATCTTCTACACTGGGCTCTGGCACATCTACTTTGTAAAATCTTCTATTCAGTGCCTTGTCTTTTTCAAAATGTTCTCTGTATTCGTCGTATGTTGTTGCGCCAATACAGCGTAGTTTGCCTTTTTGCAGTGCTGGTTTAAGTAGGTTAGCAACATCCATGCTGCCTTGCCCTGCATTACCTGCACCCATAATCATATGTATTTCATCAATAAACAATATGGTTTTGGGTCGATCTTCTAGTATCTCAAGTACTTCTTTGATACGTTCTTCAAAGTCTCCTCTAAACTTTGTGCCCGCTAGTAGTGCGCCAATGTCTAAACTGTAAATTGTATTGTCTTCAACAATTTCAGGAACACGGCCTTCATTGATAAGATATGCTAGGCCTTCTGCAATAGCAGTTTTACCAACACCACTCTCTCCTACTAGTATTACATTGTTTTTCTTTCTTCTCGCTACTGTCTGGACCAATTGCTCCAGCTGATCTTCTCTGCCTATAATAGGGTCAATGTCTCCCTCACCGGCAAGTTCATTTAGATTGTCACAATATTTTTTAAGTATGCGTTCTTGTTTACTTGGTTGTGTTTTTGTAGTTTCACTCTCTGATATTTTATCATTGTCGCTGATATAGTTTACCACAGTTTCTCTAGTAATACCATACATACTCAACATATAAGTGGCAGGTGTATTCTTTTCACTGAGAATACTAATCAATAAGTCACGAGGATCTAAGTTGTTACGACCATTGAACAATGCTTGTGTAAATGCTCTATGAAATACACGCTCCAACATAACAGTTTTTTGAGGATTACTGTCTTCGTCAGTGCTGCGTTCAATTTCGCTTTCTAAATAATCGTAGATCTTTCTACTCACGTCTTTGGCTTCGATTCCAAAGTCTAAGAATATATCTTCTACTTCCTCGCTGTCGAGAATCACAGCCAGCAAGTGTTCGATCTGCACATACAGATGCTTGTAGTCTTTGCTAAGTCTGTATGTTTTTTCTACAATATGTTCAATTCTGTCGCTACTTTTACTCATTTAGTTCCTCATTAGTTACAATTACTTAGCTTTTCTGTTAATACCTGATGGAAAGTCTTAGAAAAGTCTTGTTCAGTAATGGTAGGTATTTTAACTCGTATATCTATTAATAAATCACCACTAGGCGCACCATGTCTGCTGAGTCCGCTTTCTGCTATTTTAAATTTTGTACCGCTTTGTGTTCCACTTTTAATATGCAATAATAAGCTTCGATTGTCAAGAGTTGTTATTGTTTTTTGAGTACCTAACATAGCTTCATGCAAACTTATGTTTACTCTTTTAACTAAATCGAATTCCTGTATAGTGTATTCATTATCGGGTTTAACAACATAATGAACACATAAGTCATTGCCGTCTGGTGCCATACTATTGTATGTTACAGTTCCGCCGCCTGCTACACCAGGAGGTATACGTAACTTTACAGGTTTGCTTAAACCGTTGGGCATTGTTATATTAATATTCTTTTCCACGCAATTAAACACATCAGCTATGTCCACATGAACTGTGACATTTATGTTAGCTCGACTTTGCTGTGAGCGATGCGGACGCCTAGCATTTTGACCCAAAGGTTGACCAAACATATTGTCGAACATGTCGTCGAATCCTGAACCAAAGTTATGTCCAAAAGGCTGTTGTTGTCTAGGTTGCGACTGTTGGAAATTTGACGGTTCGTTGTCAAAATTTTGACGGGCGTTGTGATCTTTAATGCTGTCGTAGGCTGCGTTTATACTAGCGAAATGTTCGCTATCGCCGCCTTTGTCAGGATGATGTTTTTTTGCTAATTGACGATATGCAAGTTTGATCTCGCTGTCACTGCTACTACGATTAACGCCTAGTATACGATATGGATCAGTCATCAGTGGGCGTTACAGATTCTTCATAGTAAAGTATAATAGCATTTTGTTCTTCGATAAACTGTTTAATCTGTTCGAAGTTTAGTGCAAGACTTTCAAAGCTCTGTGCAGTCATAGCGTACAACACAAAGTCGCCTTGCTCTGTTTTAATACGTTCAACAACAGCCTCTAAGTTGGCTTCAGTCACAACAACGATGTCTGCATTTTTTAATTCTACAGGCTTGGGTCTTGGCACTATACGAATGGCGGGTGCATCAATCTCCGGTGTTTCCACCACTGTCGGTACTGTTACTATCTTTTCTACGGGCTGGAGGCGGGAGCAAGCACTCACCGCCAGTGCTGCACCCAATAGCGCCGAATATAAAATCAATTTCTTCATTTATCTTGCTTTCACTTAGTGTTGGGTCTGCTAAACTATTTTTAATAATATCTGTGTTTGATAACAGCTCAGCAATCTTCTGATTTGCTTCTTGCACAGCTTGTAGGCTTGATCCTAGCTCATCATTTAGTGCTTGTTGCCTTACTAGCTCTGCTTTAAAATTCTCAATCTCTTGTTGCACGTTTTCTCGATATGCATCAAACGATGCAGTAGTTGTTTGTAACGAAGTTTCAAGTTTTGCATTATTAGATGTGAGTTGCCTAATAGCATTTTGTGTACTTACATAATATTGATATCCGAACCAGCCTACTACACCGAGGATACCTACTATAATAATTGTTCCGTATATTCTATGTAACATTTTATTTGTGCCTATAAACAATACGACCTTTTGATAGGTCATAAGGGGTTATTTCTACATCAACTTTATCGTTTAGTAATATATTAATATTATATCTACGAATCTTTCCGCTTATAGTTGCGATAACTATGTGTTCATTTTCTAGTTTTACTCTAAATAATGCACCAGGTAAACATTCAACGACAATGCCCGCAAAACTTAGAACTTCTTCTTTGGCCATTATAGTCCTGCGAGTTGTTTAACTCTGTCAAGATCTTCTGTTGTTTCTTCAGGCGCTTGTGCATACTTTAGCACATATTGTTCTTGATTGTCAAGTACTGTTTCACTTAAATTTTGTTCGTTGAGTTCTGTTGGTGAATCGCCTTTGTAGAACTCATACTGCCACTCTGTAATTGTAGTAGCATTGCCCACAACTTTCATTATTTCCATAATATTGCTGTGTAGTTTTTTGTCTCTGGTAAATTCTACAAATACCAAATAATTTCCGTTATTGTTTGGACCCTGGCTTGTGTCAACATCCAAACATTCTACAACGTCTGTTTCAATTAGGTTACTGAGGTCATTTGCTGCACCTTCTTGATTTACTTCAAGTGCAAGCACAACTGTTTCATTAGCTTCGCCGATCTTAGGCTTGTACTGATCAATGCTGATTGTACTATTAACTAAATTTACCATTTCGCCATATTTTACTGCCATTTTTCTTACCCATCCATGTGATGACGTTTAAAGTCATCGCAAAAATCTTCTAGTTGATCGCCACTCAAGTAACGTACTAGTTCGTCAATAATAATTTTGTGTGCGCCAGTTGCTTCTTCTCCAGCAAATTCGTCTTGTAGGTTATAAAAGCATTCAGCACTATCACCTATTGCTTCTTTAACTTCGTCACGCTCGTCTTTCATGCCACTATAATCTTTGTCATAGTTTTGGAATTCGTCATATGATAGATAAATGTCAGTATCTGGATCATAATACTTGCCTTCTTTTGGATCATAATAAACAACTTTTCCGCTTAATGTAGTGAATGGACCTTCCAGTCCATCACGTGGTTGGTACTTGTCATCCATTGGAGGCATAACTTTGTAGCCTTCGTCGATCTCTCCGTCTACCATAGCTTTTTCAATACCTGCTAGTTTACGCAGAGCATGGCGATCAGCTTCGTCTGTTACTGCATATTCTTTTAGTAGTCCTCTAGCCGAATCCATTTCTACTGTCAATCCTGCTAAGTGTTTTACTCTATTTAAATCTGTCATTTATTCACC
>ENA-UZWS01013799-UZWS01013799.1-metagenome-genome-assembly--contig:-Day-3-25m-contig-13799_pt1 | contig 14287 bp, 10 predicted proteins | sample MGYA00260343_ERZ794903 | MGnify/ENA metagenome assembly ERZ794903
AAACTTATTTCTTTTCATTACTGGTGAAGGAAAACGATGAATAAAGTTTTATACATAATTCTCTCCCTTTTACTTTTTAGTCTCACTATGATCTCCTGTAAAAGCGATGATACTGAAAAAGTTAACGAACCTATAAGTAAAGCTGGTGATACGGTTAATGGTGTTTTAGATCCAGTTGGTGATGGGATTAATGATGGTTTAGATTCAGCTGGTGATGTGGTTAATGATGGTGTTGGAACAATTACTGGTGGCAGCACTGGTGGGGCTGGTGGTGGTTCAGAATCCGGATCGGACAAAGACGTACCCATAATACATACGAAATTCATTAAAGAAATGACACTTAGTGGTGAAGAATACTGTGACAGTGAGGAAATTAAGAAAGGCATCCCGGTCTCCAACTGTGATGCTGTGGATTATTGTTCTGTTAATTTTGATATAAAGCAAACAGATGATGGTGGTTATATAATTGCTGCTTGTAAAGGTAAGATAGGAGATGGTGATGGGAAAGCGGGGTTAATTAAGACAGATGTATATGGTGAAAAACAATGGGAAAAAACATATAGTTTAGATGACTATTGGGGTAATAGGGATGTTATTCAAACCAGCGATGGTGGTTATCTTTTTGTTGGTTGGACAGGCGTCCTGAAAACCGATTCAAGCGGTAAAATGTTATGGAAGAAAAAGGGGCTCCCGGGTAAACCGGATACGAACCCATTTTATGAGGATGTAATTGAACATAGTAATGGGAATTATTATCTAGTTGGAGGACCGGTATTAGAACAAGCAATTATGGTGAAAATTAGTCCGACAGGTTCAGTCCTCAAAACAAAGTCTTATGGCGGTAGTTGCGCAGATGATATTTTTAGATCAGTTATTGAATCAAATGATGGAAAACTTATAATGGTGGGAGAAAAGACGCATGGTAATGGACCATATCCCTGCTCTTTTTATTTTAGATATTGGAAAGATATCTGGGTAGTTAAAATCGGCAAGAATGGTGGCAAAATTTGGGATAAAGAATATGGTGGTAAATACCTAGAAAAAGGAACGGATATTGTTCGTACAACAGATTCAGATGGATACATAGTCTTAGGACAAAAATGTGCCCATCGCGGGGCGGGGGGCTTGGGGGACTGTGCTCCCGATTTCAAGGCTGTGATTTTAAAAATCAATGAGGAAGGAGATAAATTAAATGAAAGTTTTTTGCCAGGATTAAGTCACCGTGAATGGGGGAGAGCCATGGCATTAGCCAATACTCATTTAGGAGGATATGTTTTTGTCACACAATCCAAAGGTAAAAATAATTTATGGATAAAAAAATGGGGTAGTGGTGAAAAAAATATGGAGCTCAAGCTAGATGTAGGTTCAGGTGGTACGAGTATTATGAGGACTAACGACAATGGGTTCATAATAAGTACAATCGGAGGTACAATCATCAAAACAGATTCTAACTTATCGTATGAGTGAAAATTAATGTCCGTGCCTCAACATTTTCTTCAAAAAAGATTTTTTACTGAATTTAGAAAGAAAAACATGAATAAAATTTTAATAATACTAATTCCTTTTTTTAGTCTCATTGTCCTCTCCTGTGCAAAGATGGAGGAGTCATCTAGTAGTGGTAGTTCTTCAAGTTCAGTTACCAATGAAAGATCTTCAGGTGCCAATGTAAGCTCCTCATGTCCAGGCTGCAAAGTTTTATATATCGATAAAAAATCACTCTCTAAATATAAGACGGATAACTATCTCTTGTTTGACCCCTTTAAAGGACACCGTCAAGAGCCTCTTAGTTTTCAAGATTTTAATTTTGGCTACAGCGGGAGTGTCACTCCAGATCTCATCGATTTAAAAGAAAATTCCCACATTATGGGACCAACGTTCACCATTGAAATGTGGATCTGGAGCGACCAACATGGAGAAGAGTGGCAAAGGATTATGGGCCCAAATCCACGCATAGTATTGCAGGGTAAAATAGCAAATGGTAATGCGACAATTAACTATGGATTACACGCAAGGGATACGGGTACCAACAAAGATAAAAGTCACGGGGGGGGAGGCATCAGAATAAGAAAGGTCGGTTGGTACCATTTAGCTATGACCTTTGATACTAATGATGATTTCATCTTCTATCTCGATGGTGAAGAAGTGAGTAGGAAACGTGGTTTAAGGGGTACAGTACCTTGGGATAATGCGACTGGACAGCGAGATAAGGAATTCAGACTAAGATATCTTGGCGGAAAATGTGGCGAAGGCAAAGGACAGATATGCGGGGGCAGATTTATAGGAAAAATTGATGATGTTCGAATCTGGAATGTAGTCAGGACGCAGGAACAGATCCAAGAAACAATAAAATCAAGGAACAAGCCAAAGACGGCTAATGAACCTGGATATGAAAATCTAGTGGCTTATTATCCAATGGATATCAATGATGATTGGGAACTGATTGATCTTAGTCCAAATGGGAAAAATTTTAAAATGGGACACTTATCACTCACAACCAAAGGCCCAGCACGATTTCACCCTGACAATGATTCTAGCCCGATGATAGCACGAGATGGGGTAGTTGTTTCAAATTCATTCATAATCGATGAGGAGAGCCTTCCAAGATATTTCTCAGATGATTGCCCAGATGGTCCTGACGGCAGCTTGACATGTCCATATCCAACCATACGAAGTGCAATGGATGATCTCCATAAAAGGGTAAAGAATGCTTCGTATAATGATGAGTATTTTGGATATCATTTATATGTCCGGGAAGGAAGGTATTCTGAGGTTCTAAACAAATGGAAATTTAATAGAGATAATCAACTGAAAATGACTCATGAGACTGATACAGGAGAACAAGTTCACAGACAAAAGGTCGGCCCCATAGTTTTTGAAGGATATCCAAATGAAAAGGTGATTATCGACGGTACTGTACCCCTTAATTCTAATTGGGAAAAAGCCTCTCTTGTATGGGACAACGGAACGAGCATTAGTATTTATAAAACAGTAGTTGATTTTGATAAAATTTCTAGAGAAGTCAGGACGCCCATTCGCAGGATCTATGGGTTATTTGTTAATGACAGATATATGATACCTGCGATGCCATATAATTTTAAAAATCCTACTGATCCAACCATTGGGAATCCAAATAATCCTGAACCGAATACTGTCTGGTCAATGTCAACAAGACCAGTACTAGCAGAAATTCCAGAAGTAGAAGATGAAGATAATGAAACTCAAGTTCTTGCAGCAGAAGAACCCGACAATTCCAGCCTGTATGATAATGAGACACTTGCAGACATTGGATTCATTAAACACCCTGGGGGGCGACCTGGAAAACATGGAGGAAAATATTTTCCAGGGAGCATGGAATTTTTTGATGGCGTTGAAGAATGGGCATTTGATAATAATACTAGGACTATTTCCCTCTATGCCAGTGATAATTTTACCCCCAATTCCACAAATGTCCGAATCAGGGTAAGGGACAGAATCATGAATCTAAGAATCGCAGACTACATCACATTTAAAAATATCGACTTCTTTGCAGGTAACATGAACATCGATGGTGCCTGGCGTCTTACTTTTGAAAATTGCAGATTTTCACACAGTACCGATATGTTACTTAATCACAACGAACTTTCTTATTCTCCTATGACAACGGTAAGAAATTGCATTTTTGAATATAATAATGACGGTCACTCATGGAATCAGGGGCGATCCCCCCATCCGGTTCTTGAGAATGTCCTATTTAGGTATAATGATTGGTTTGGAGGTACTAACTGGTCTCCAACCACAGACCGTAATTATGCGACCGATAGCATGTCCAAAGCTGAAGCTCAAGGGGACCAATCCTGGTATGGCACTCACTGGCGATATATTACAATTGAGAATAGTTTCACAGCTGGAATCTTTGCAGGACCTCGTTCTTTGGTGGAGTATGCTCGATTAGAGAATCTATATGAAGGTGGTGATGCTAGCGGTATTCAAAGAAATGCTGCAGGTGCCAGATATTCCACCACACGTTTCACATGGATCCTCAATGCGCCTGGCCTGAATGGTATGAGATTCGATAGTTCATGTGGTGCAAGGTTTGGTGATATACATAATGTCATCTCAGCAGGCAACCAAAGGGGTTTTCATCTAAAGGGAGACTTTCACGATGTTTATCATGTTAATGCTTATAACAATACAAGGCAGGATATCAGTCTTATTGTCGGCAAGTATTGTGGCCCGGACATAGTGGGGGGAAGAGAACAAGGTGAACCGGGTAACTGGAACTCAAATGCTCACAACCTTCTTGTAGGAGCTTCATTTCAATGTTTTTCAGAAGACTGCTGGGCTGAGGGTACGGACCCTTTGACAAATAAAACTTCAGTTTTTAATCCCACGTTTGATGTTCCTCATCTCCAATCTGTCGGTATCTGGTTCGGAAGGAGTCTCGCCTCTCAAGGTAAAGGGAAAAATGAGGCGGAAGGAGCAGGAAAAAACATATTGAAAGGTGGCTATGCTTTTCCTGCTGCTGAATTGGCGAAACCCTGGAGCCGAAATCTTTCAAAAACAGAATCAAAAATTATAAAACATTATGGAAAAAATCCATTTAAGGAAAGGGGCGTCTATTCTGATGGTAAGTTCTATGGAGTGCAGAGCTATGACTTCCGACCCAAGAAGGGCTCATCCCTGATCGACAGTGGAGTCATCATACCGGGGATCAATGATGGAAATGATAAAGGAGTACCACACCCTGAAGATGGAATAGATTTTAATCACAAACCCTTATATTCTGGACAGAAACGCAAATTTGTTGGGGAGGCTCCAGATATAGGGGCCTATGAGTATGGTGACAGCGTCTACTGGATCCCAGGATTCAGGTACCCCCATCCAAGTGTCCCCATTCCCAATGATGGAGAAGTAAAGGTCCCTATTGACCACAGCCTGGTTTGGAACTATCCCTACAAAAAGGATTATTCGAATACAAAGGCCTCCGTCAAGGTAAGCGGACCGGGAGTGAACCTCACAAAAGAATTTAAGTATCCTCATAACGTTTTTTTTCAAACCTTTGAGCCCGGCGGGACCTATAACTGGTCTGTAACAGTAGATGGCGTAAGTGGCGGAAACTGGAGCTTCAAGACAGATGATAGGATCTACCCCTTGAATGATCGTTCAGTTGATACAACTAAAAAGAAGATCCGGAAGCCTACACAACCCAAATTTCTGGAGGTGTCCGAAAATCATATTGCCTTTTTACTTTTTGATATTCCGTCCTCCATTAATGGTAACCATAAGATTAAGTTACACTTAGCACCTGAGTTAGTCTCCAAACTGAATGGAGAGATCGAGATCTACAAGTATGATTACAAGGGATGGGGAGAAAAACGGGATAAAAATAACATAGGAATTATTAACCATAGTCTGGGGACAAAACTGGCCACTCTAACATCGCTAGCTAATGGAACTCCGGTGTCAGTAGATTTAACTGATAAAATAACTTCCTACGGAGAAGAATTTTCAATTGCTCTGAAGGTTTCGGATCCTTCAGACGAAGTCTATTTTTACAGTAAGAATGGTAGTGGAAGTGGGAAAGACAAAGCCAAAATCCGGCCCCACATTTCCTTTGAATAAGATCTAATGTTTTTTCAGGCTCAGGGATGATCCGTTTGGAGGTGTTTTTAGATGAAGAGCTTATGTGGTCTCCTCTTGTAAATTTAAAGTAGCCAGTCTCTTTACTAGCTGAAGCCTTAATCAGATGTTGTTAAAACAAATAATAGAAAACCAAGTGAGATATATTTTCATAATTCTCTCAGTATTCATTTTTAGTCTTACTCTCATCTCTTGTTCAAAGAAAGACGATTCAGCAAGTTCTGCTAGCAGTAGTTCTGCTGGTAGTTCTTCCGAAATTGTATCAGTAAGTGACTCTGGTGGATATATACAAATAGAAAGTACAAACCATAGCTTGGATGAAGGCGATGTTATTAGATTTACCACTACAGATACGCTACCTGCAGGTTTAGCTTTAGCTACAGATTATTATGTTGTAGGGACTCAATCTACTAACACCTTCTTTGTTTCAGCGACTGAAAGCGGTACTCCGATTGCCTATACAGACGGAGGTACTGGAACTCACTCTTGGCAAATTGCCATGAGTTCTGATGGATTATTTGTTACGGTTGGAGATGTTGGAACCATTCTCACCTCTTCTGATGGAATATCCTGGACTGAAAGGACCTCTGGTACAACAAACAATCTCTATGGAGTCACCTACGGAGGCGGTCTCGTCTTGACGGTTGGAGATAATGGAACCATCCTTACTTCTTCGGATGGATCCACTTGGACTTCAAGAACTTCTGGTATAACAAACAATCTCTATGGAGTCACCTACGGAGGCGGCCTCTTCGTGACGGTTGGAGATAATCGAACCATCCTTACTTCTTCGGATGGAACCACTTGGGCTAATACTTCGGCTAATAAAAGAACAACACTTCGTTACTTCTCCAAGCCTGACGCACCCCATCTCTATGGGGTCACCTACGGAGACGGTCTCTTCGTGACGGTTGGAGGGGATGCAACAATCTTTACTTCTTCGGATGGAACCACTTGGACTGAAAATGGGCAGAATTTAAGATCAAATTGGGGTGATGGACAGTATTTCAAGGCAGTCACCTACCGAAATAAACTCTTCGTGTTAGTGGGTCGAAATGGAAAAATAATGAACTCTCCTGATGGAATCACTTGGAAAGAAAGGAAGGCTGGTACAACAAACAATCTCATGGGAGTCACCTACTCACCCACTTGTGGAAAAGTAGAATGGAAAGGATGGGATGCTGGGTTGTGCAAGAACGGAATCTTTGTGAGTGTGGGTAAAGGGGGGAAAATTATCACTTCTTTTGATGGGAACTGGTGGGTTAAAAGAACCTTTAAGGGTGCAGGTTGGATATATGCAGTCGCCTACGGAAACGGTACATTCGTGACGGTTGGAAATAATGGAACCATAATCTCCTCATTTGATGGAGTATCTTGGCTTAGAAGAGTCACGGGCAATGAGATAAAATCAAAAGGTATTGACAATATAAGAGAAGATGTCCCGACTGGATATTTGGATATAAGAAGTGGCGGTCATAACCTAAATGTAGGCGATGTTATTAGATTTACCACTACAGGTACGCTACCTGTAGGTTTAGCTTTAAATACAGATTATTATGTTGTAGCGACTCCATCTAACAATGCCTTCTTTGTTTCAGAGACTGAAGATGGTACTCCAATCAGCATAAAAGATTGTTGGGATGAGAAGAAAGAACTGTCTACCGATTTAAATTGTAAAGGTACTGGAAAGCCGGGTGCACCTATTGGGGAATGGCATGCCTGGCATTATTCCATTGACGTTGACGTTGACATTGATGAGCGTGAAGAAGAGGATACTGAACGACGGGCAAGAACTTCATTTGCAGTTCCCTCTGTTACAATAGAAGATCTAAATGCCGTCACCTACTCTGACCAGTTTTAGGAGACCATATGAGATATATACCCATAATCTTCTTCATATTTCTTTTTAGTCTTACAGTCATTTCCTGCAAAAGTAGTGATGATGAAGATTTAACGAGTTCTGCTAGCAGTAGTTCTGCTGGTAGTTCTTACGAAATTGTATCAGTAAGTGACTCTGGTGGATATATACAAATAGNNTGCAGGTTTAGCTTTAGCTACAGATTATTATGTTGTAGGGACTCCATCTACTAACACCTTCTTTGTTTCAGCGAATGAAAGCGGTACTCCGATTGCCTATACAGACGGAGGTACTGGAACTCACTCTTGGCAAATTGCCATTGCCCTTGGATCGACAGGAACCTATCAGTTGGCAACTCATGATTATGCAAATGGAGTTGTGACCGACTCATCCGGGAACATCTATGTGACAGGAGGTACCAAAGGGGGACTGGATGGAAATACCAGTCAAGGGAACACTGACCTCTTCTTACTTAAATACAATTCCAGTGGGGCAAAACAGTGGACAAAGCAGTTTGGGTCGTCAGGTCGTGATTCCGCTAATGCCATTGCGATCGACTCTTCCGGAAACCTCTATGTAGCAGGAATAACCTTTGGGGGACTGGATTTGCATACCAATTCAGGCGCCAATGATTTTTTCGTGGTTAAGTACAACTCAAGTGGAACAAAACAGTGGACGCAGCAACTTGGGACACCAAGTACTGAAGGTGCAAATGGCATTGCTACTGACTCATCGGGTAACGTTTATGTGGTAGGAGTCACCTATGGAGTACTGGGTGATAAAAAGTTTGGAAACTCTGACCTCTTCGTGGTTAAGTACAACTCCAGTGGTACTTGGCAGTGGACGAAGCAGAATGGGTCAGATATGTGGGATGAGGCTAGAGGAGTTGCAACCGACTCATCCGGGAACGTCTATATAGTAGGAGGCACCAAAGGGGATAAAATGAATGGTGTTAATATTGGTCACAATATGACTGAAATCTTCGTGATTAAGTACAACTCTAGCGGGGCAAGGGCGTGGACGAAGGTACTGGGGACATGGAAGAAAGATCTTGCTAATGCAGTTAACATCGACTCATCGGGGAACATCTATTTAGTAGGAGCAACTGAAAGAGACCTGGAGGCTGAGTGTAAGAAACACAAAGATGAGTGTGATAATTTTGCTGGAAAAGATGACCTATTCGTGGTTAAGTTCGACTCCAAAGGGAAAAAGAAGTGGACTAAGCAACTGGGGACAAAGCGTAATGATCGTGCTACAGGGGTAGCCACCGACTCATCCGGAAACGTCTATGTGACAGGATACACCTATTGGAGACTGGATGGGAATACCCATGCAGGTTCCAATGACGCTTTCGTGATTAAGTACTTAGATAATGGTACAAAGCTGTGGACGAAGCAGTTTGGAACACCGAGTTCCGATCTAGCTGATGGAGTTGCGACCGACTCATCCGGAAACGTCTATGTGGTAGGATACACCTATGGGGATCTGGATGGTAATACCAATACAGGTGCCAGTGACATCTTCGTGGTTAAGTACAACTCCAGTGGAACAAAACAGTGGACAAAGCAGCTCGGGTCATCAATGTGGTACTGAGGGTCGCACGTTCGAATCGTGCCGGGTGCGCCATTCTTTCCAACGTACATGATAGCTAGTCATATTCCTCAACCTTAAGGCCTCTAATTAAATAAGTGGTTTCAGTATCATAAACCTGCCCAAAGTCACTTGAACCTTCTACATAGTATTCTCCTATTTCTAAAATACCTGTAACCCAAACGGCATACAAAAGCGTTTCAAAATGTACAGGTTCTTCTAAAATTATATGAATTACTTGATTTGGTGGTGGTGGAGGTACATGAACACACATACCAAAGACAGGTACAAGAAGAAATTCCTTGACGTATTCAAAACCACCCTCATCCCCACCATCGTTTTCTACTAAGGGGACGGCAAATCCAGGGATTTTTATTGTTTTACCAATTAATTGCCTTATGCTTTCGGGCATCTCACCGGTTTTATAGTTTAACTTCCTTAAATCTGACCAGGTAGTGAGCTTTGAATCAACTTCTGAGCCTAAAACTGAAGATGAGACAGTAAAAAGTGAAAAATAAATAAAAACTAAAAAGATATTTTTCATGAAAGTTAAATATTTTTTTTATAAACGTATTGTCATTCCATCTGCAAGTGATTGATGATAAGCTTTTAATGCCGGAATTATCCCCATCAACATAGCAGTCAAAAGAATTCCTCCAAGTATAATTATATCCCTATTACTTGGAAGATTAATGGGAATAAATAAACCAAAGTATGTTTCTAAAATGGGCTGTGAAACAAATAATGCTAAGTATAAAATAAACAGCCCAAAAATAATGCCTGCCAAAGTTAAAACAGTAGCTTCAAGAATTAGCAAGAAAGATATAGTTCCAGGTCCTGCTCCAACTGATCTCAAAATTGCCATTTCTCTTCTACGTTCATTAAGTCCAGATAATAAAGAAGTTACCATTCCAAGAAGTCCTGCAAAAAGAACAAACCAAGTTATTACTCTCAATCCTGTTTCTGCAGTCCTTAGAATATTCCAAAGCTCCTGAAGTGCCACTCCCGGCATAATTGCGCTTAGTGGTTCTTCTTTATAAGTATTAACTTTTCGTTGTAAGTCAAAAACATGTATTTTAGATTTCAAACCGATAAGAAATGAAGTTATTTCCTCAGGAGTTAGGTCCAATTTTAGGACTTCTTCCGCGCTGACACTCTCTCCTTCCAATGGAGGACCTCCGCTTTCCCAGTCTACGTGCATTGCAGTAATTCCTTCTAAACTTACGTGCAGAGATTGATCAACAGGAGTTCCAGTAGGTTTAAGGATACCTACTATTTTAAATGGCTTGTCATCATGGTTAAGAAAGGACTTTTTCCCTGTCCCATGAGCTATTATTATTTCCTCGTTTAACTTATAATTGAATTTGATTGCTATTTCGCTCCCAATCACTGTATCAAAAACTTTTGAAAATGGTTTCCCTTTAAGAAATTCTAATTTCCTTTTACTGCCATAACGAAAAAATTTAAAATAGTCTAAGTTAGTTCCTACTACCCTAAAACCTCTATGGGAGTCTCCTAAAGATATAGGTATTGTCCATTTCACTCTTTTATTATTTCGTAATTCATTATAGCTTTCCCAACTAAGATTATTAGGGGAGTTACCTATACGAAAAATTGAATATAGAAGAAGCTGTAACGAGCCTCCCCTAGCTCCAACTATAATATCTGTTCCGGATACGGCACTGCTGAAACTTGTTCTTACTCCCTTTCTAATATTTTCTACACCTATCAATAATGTTACGCTTATAGAAATAGAAAAAATTGTCAGGATTGCTGTTCCCCTTCTATTCCACAAACTTTTACGGAAAAGATTAAACATTAAACCTCTAATTTACTTTATTGTTTATTTCATCCATTGAGATTTTTCTACTGAAAAGATTACGTAGAGTAGAATCATGACTTACAAATAGTAAGGTACTTTCAGCTTTTTTGCATTCACTGAAGAGAAGTTCAAGAAAAGAATAACGAAGGTCTGAATCTAAAGCAGATGTAGGTTCATCTGCTATAATTAATTCGGGATTACCAATTAAAGCTCTTGCAGCTGCAACTCTCTGCTGCTGACCTACGCTAAGCTCGGTTACGGGATTGTTATTAGCTAGTTGCTCCCCTAGACCCAGCGATTTTAAAAGCCTTTCAGCATTTTTGACTTGATCAAATTTAGTTTTTCCAGCCTTCTTGGCCCGAAGTTTTGAGAAACTTAGAGGTAACATTACATTTTCCTCAATTGATAGATACGGGAGAAGATTAAAAAGTTGAAAGATAAATCCAACATGATCGACTCTGAAAGAATCTCTCCCTGAACGAGAGAGACTCTTAATGTCTTGTCCAAGCAACTTAAGTTCGCCTGAATCAGAAACTAAAATCCCACCAATTAGCCCAAGCAGAGTGGATTTGCCACTTCCGCTTGGGCCCTGCAAAAAAACATGCTCATGTTTTTTTAGCATAAATTCTGGCATATCTATAAGTGGACTGCCAGAATCCTTCCATCGGAAACTAAGGTTTTTAATTTCTAAAATGGCTTGATCCATGGATTATTTCCATCCCTTTATTCGATCATCCTTAGACTCTAATTCAATTGATCCTTGATTATTTTTAGTAATCCAACGAACACGAATTTCCTCTATGCGAGGGAAAATATTCATAAGTTGANNTCTGACTCATCATGCCCATGTTCATCTTTTTCTTCATGCCCATGTTCATCTTTTTCTTCATGCCCATGTTCATCTTTTTCTTCATGCCCATGTTCATCTTTAGCAGCGAATAGACTTTGAGATACATTAATGCCGACTAAGAGACATTCAGCATCAGCTGGGATCGAGAAAAGTTTAGATGGTTCTAAGAGAGTTTTTATTGCTTCATTAAAATACCAACGTTGGTCTTGAGACTTAGGGAAATGTTCAAAACCTATCAAACTTTCTGAAGGAACCTCAAAGTTTAATTGAAGTTTTTCTCCTTCCATAGCCAACATAACATTTGCTGCACCATGCTCATGAGAATCTTTCTCACGAGATGCCTGTGCTGAAAAACTAAAAGAAACAACAAGACACACCAATACCATAAAAATATTTTTCATATTTACCTAATTATTTGAAGTTATAAAATTTTTAATAAAAAAACATTAAACTTCTAAATAGGGAGGTCCTCTAGCTGGTGGGAATGATGCTAATACTAATTTCGGTAAAGTGGTAAATTTTTGAAATTTATTTTCACCAGAAATGTTAAAAAATTTAGGTGGTTTGCTAACAAAAAAGATATTATTTGCTTCTGTATTAACAAATTTTAATTGATCATTTGAGGATTTTTTTTGAGATAGTGGTGGATGGGAATGCTCTGGATCATCGCATTTTTGATAAATTAAATCTCCAAAATTAAGTTGAAGATTTTTTTTCTCAATCGTTGGTAATGTCCATTGAAATAATAAGACAAAAGGCAAAATTAAGTTGAAGAAATATTTTGTCTTTTCGATATATATCATTAGCATTTGAGATAGGTATAAATTTAATTTACTAATGTATATTTTAATATTTTAATATAGAATATTCAAGAATTATTTAGTTAAAAAATATGATTGATTTTGGGTGAGACAATATAGTTTTCAATATAATTTTCTACCAGCCCTTATATTCAGCGTATAATAGTAACACCTGATATGAGGACTACAAGAGGTAAATTTTTGTGCCATTAGCTTACAAAAACAGACTATATTTGGGGAAAATCTGCAATAGTGAAGATCAATCTACTTGCTGATTTTATTATCTTTGTTTGTTGTAGTCTTTCCCTGTTTACCCACTCTGAAAGACTTCGAATCTGAATGTTGAGAGTTCGAGTCTCTCCACCCGCTCCAGTCAAACAAACGGATTACACAAATCTAATTCCATTCAAACTACTAAATTGCGCCACTTAAAAATGCCCGAAATGCAAAATGTATTTTCAAGTCTGATGAAGGCTTCACGCAGATCACTTTATTTTCCGTTTTCCCTGGGACATTTTGCCAACGACATCGTACCTTGTTCGGTGGTTGTTCTGGCTCCAGCAATTGCATTGGAAATGGGACTTAACCCGATGGAGGTTGGGTTGTTGCTTACCCTTCATAGTTTGGGCAGTGCCCTGGGTTATCTCCCGTCCGGTTTACTGGCAGATTCTTTCAGGAATCGGGGAAACCTTCTGATGCTTACCTTCTGGTGGGTCGGGCTCGGTTACCTATTAGCTTCCTGGGCCCCCGGATTCTGGTCCCTGGCGCTTCTGTTTGCGTTAGCGGGCTGCGGAGACGCGGCCTGGCATCCTTTGGCGACGGCCATACTGGTGCAGTCTAACCCGCAAAAACGGGGACAAGCTTTGGGGTTACATGCCATCGGCGGAACTCTTTCCGCAGTGATCGGGCCGGTAATAGTCGGGGTTCTGCTGGCTTCAATGGACTGGCGTGAGGCCCTGCAATGGCTCATCCTGCCAACCCTGCTGGTCGGTGTCCTCTTTCTTTGGATCCGTAAATGGGTGCCAGAACAGCCGCAGCGCAAGGCTTTTTCGAAGGAAGATCTTCAGCATCTCTGGAAAACCTGGACTAAAAAAAGAGGGCTCTTGATCATTTGCCTGATAAGCAGCTACCACATGTCACTCGTGGCCCTGATGAGCATGATTCCACTCTACCTCAGAGAATTTCACGGATTAAGTTCCGCCATGACAGGTTTGGCTTTTGGAATGATGGTCCTTTTCGGGGCTTTTATGCAACCTCTGATGGGAAGGTTCTCGGATCGTGCAGGCAGACGCAGGGTGATCGTTTTCGGCATTGCCACTGCGGCTGTATGCGCTTTCATGATACCGGTTCTGGAAAACTTCGGACTGCTGTCGATGATCATCATGTTCCTGCTGGTAGGTGTCGGACTGCTCGAGGGGATCCGCTCATCTGTACTGGCCGCGGCAGTGGAATTCACCGGAAACCGCGAAGGCACCACCCTCGGATTTGCCTTCACCCTGATGGATGGTCTCGGTGCCTTTGGAGCTCTGCTTGCAGGCTGGGCCGCAGGAATCCAGTTCAGTCATGCGTTCCTACTGGCCGGGATACTTTGTTCTTTTTCGCTGATTCTTTGTTTTTCCGTTTCTCTGCGTTCCGCCAGTCTGGAAAACCCAATCTGAAAAAACATGAGTAAAGGCGGATGGCTAGATTGAGATGTATGAGAAGCATGAACTTGAGTAAAGAGGGATAGTGGGGAGCGGACTGGCCCC
>ENA-UZWS01002255-UZWS01002255.1-metagenome-genome-assembly--contig:-Day-3-25m-contig-2255_pt1 | contig 14174 bp, 13 predicted proteins | sample MGYA00260343_ERZ794903 | MGnify/ENA metagenome assembly ERZ794903
CAGGAAGACTTATTGGTCGACATTGCTAAGAATTCAAACTTAGATACTGAAGAATTTAAAAAATTTATAGCTTCGCAAGAGGCAAAAGATCTATTGATCAAAAATACTGATGAACTAATTGAGCGCGGAGGTTTTGGTTCGCCGACTTTTTTTTATAAAGAAAAAATGTTTTTTGGCAATGATCGCTTGCATCTTTTAGAAGAAGCAATTTCAAAAAATTTAATTTAAACCTGCGTTTTATATGCTTCTTCTCGAACAAGTTCTGGGCTACCAAGAATTTGACGATTTAATCCAATTCGCTTGAACCAGTAATGCAGGCCAAGCAAATCTGTAAAACCCATGCCACCATGCACTTCTGTGGCTTTCTTCGCTATACCTTTGCTCATTTCGGAGACGTGTGCTTTTGCATGACAAGCCATAAATCTAGCCTCAGCAGGAGAATGGTCATGACAATGCGCAGCGTGCCAAACTAATGCATAGCAGGGCTCCAAGTCAGCAGCCATCTCTGCACACATATGCTTTACAGCCTGAAATGATCCTATTGCTCTGCCAAATTGTTTTCGCTCCTTAGCATAATCAACTGCCTTGTCTATCATGGTTTGTGAAGCGCCAAGAGAATCTGCAGCAAGCATAATCCTACCAGCATCAATTGCTTGATTGATTGGATTTATTGAATCAGATGAATGTTCTAGCAGTTCTGCTTTTAAGTTCTTGCAAATCACCTCTGTATATTGTCTGGTTTTATCAACTGTGGTTAGTTTGACTATTTCTAAGTCTGCAGATTTTGCATCTACAACAAATATCTGACCTTTTTCATCTGCAAGCAATAAATGCGTTGCGTCATTTGCATCGAGCACAAACATAGCTCTTCCATTTAATGTATTGTCTGAAAAAGTTATTCCAGCATCATTTCTTTTGCCAATGAATTCACTAAACCCAACTCCAAAACGATTTTCATTAGAGGCAATTTTAGAAAGATAATTTTCTTGCTGGGTTTTACTGCCTGCATGCTTAATAGCTGTTGGTGCCATAACATAGGGTGCAATAAATGGAGTAGGGCCCACTCCACCCCCCAAAGCTTCTGAAACAACAGCTGCAAAGAGCAAATCCAGACCTAGACCACCAAATTCTTCTGGAATTAATAGCCCATTTATACCTAGATTAAGAAGGCCTTGATGAATCTCTGCAGAAAGATTTTTTTTATCACCGCTAGTAATATGTTTAATATTATCTATGGTGGCATGTTCTTCTAGATACTTTTTTACATTGTCCTGAAAAAAGGATTGTTCTTCTGATAAGCCAAAATACATTTTATGCTCCTTCTACTTTTGGTTCTTTAGGCATGCCTAGACCTCGCTCGGCAATGATATTCTTTTGAATTTGACTGGTTCCTCCACCGATAATGAGGCCGAGAAAATACATGTATATGAATTGCCACGTACCGTCATTTTTAAGATGCGGGCTATCTTCATACAATGTTCCTATCTCACCCATCACATCAATGGCAAGGCCTTCTAATTCATGCCTTAACTCTGTTCCAGTGAGTTTTTGTATCATTTTGCCTATCTTGACATCAGCTCCTGGATTTAACTTAGCTGATAACAGTCTTAAGGCGTGAGATTGTTGGGCTAAAACTTTGCCTTGTATTTGCATTAATCGATCTCGGTAAATTGGATGCTCAATTAATGGCTTTCCATCTAACATTTCTTCTTTCATTAAATGCACCAGCATATTTACTCTATTCATGGTTGCATCTGGTGGGGCTAAGGAGCCTCTTTCATGCCCTAAAGTTGCATTTGCAACGGCCCAACCTTCACCTCTTTTACCGACAATGTTAGTTGCTGGGATTTTTACATCTGTAAAAAAGACTTCATTAAATCCTGCCTTCAAAGTCATATCAACAAGTGGTCTAATTTCAATACCTGAGGTATCCATTGGGATCAATAAGTAGCTTATTCCAGCATGTTTTGGTGCATCTGGTTCAGTTCTAACAAGACAAAAACACATTTGTGAGTATTGAGCGGTACTGGTCCATATTTTTTGACCATTAATCACCCATTCATCTCCAACTAACTCCCCCTTAGTTTGTAAACTTGCCAGATCACTCCCCGCATTTGGCTCAGAGTAACCTTGGCACCAAATCATTTCTCCATGAAGTGTAGGTTTGATATAGGCTTGTTTTTGCTCCTCAGTACCCATCTCCAAAAGAGTGGGAACCAGCATATCAATCCCTTGACCACCCATTGCTCCTGGAGTGTTAGATTTTGAAAATTCTGCAGCAATAATTCTGCTTTTCAGAATATCTGCTTCGCCGCCATATCCTCCATATTCTTTTGGCACTGAGCGAGCAAAATAGCCATTTTCAATTAAGGTTTTTTGCCATTCAGACCTAGACATTTGGGGGCCACCAGAACCTCCTGAACTTCCTAATGGATTATTAGAACCATCCGTAAAAGACAATCCTTTATATTTTTCACAAAAGCTTTCAACCTCTTTTGTGAAGTCTTGATATTCAGGTCCGTATTCTAAATCCATAATTCTTCCTTATTTATTTCCAATTAGGTTTTCTTTTTTCTAAAAATGCAGCAATACCTTCCTTAGCATCATCACCTTCAAAGCATTTAGCAATTTGTTTTTGTAGATAAGGCAGAGCCTCATCAAATTCTAAAGCGTCTTGTTTCTCATATGCCTCTAGACCAAATTGCATAGTTCCTGGTGCCAGACTAGCTAGCTCTTTAGCCAGCTCGCTAACTCTTTTATCCAATTCATCAGCCGCTACAGATTCATTAATCAACCCCCATCTTTCAGCCTGATTGGCATTGATGGGCTGACCTCGCATAATAAAATCAAGCCCAGCTCTTTTAGGCATCACTCTGAACAATCCAGCCATGACCATAAAAGGCCACAAGCCTCTGTGTATCTCAGGCGCTGAAAACTTTGCATTATCGACTGCTATGGCATGTGTTGCATTGGTTAAAATCAACAAAGCTCCGGCTAAAACAGAGCCTTGAATTTTGCATATAGCTGGTTTGTGTAGTCTTCTAAGAGAGAAACTGATGTCATCTGCACCCTCTATTTTTGGGACATTAGAATCTTCTTTAGCAAGCCTTAGATCAGCTCCGGCGCAAAAAATATCTCCTTCCGCATCAATAACAACCACCCTGATTTCTCTTTCTTGTTTCGCGTACGCTAAAGCATAATTCAGCTCATTCATCATCACATTATTTAATGCGTTTTTTTTCTCAGGTCGATTTAATGTAATAGTTAAAATATTATTTTTAATACTTACTTTCGTTGCTTGAAAATTCAAACCCTCTAAAGATAATTTATCTACGCTCATATGTTTTCCTCAAATAAAGATTTAGGGATATCTGCATACTTAGCTCTTAAGTATTCCCCGAGAGATTTAGCTTGGCCATCTTTCCTAGTATTAGAAGAAACTCCATCTTCTAATATGTCATGGATGTAAAAATTTAGTGAAAGTATGTTTGGAAGCTCATACCTATCTATTTCAAATTCCCTTATGTCAGGCATCAATTCTTTGATTTTTTCGACAGTTAGATAATTATTTAAAAAAGAGAATGCATTTTCATTTTTTGCCCATACACCGATATTCGCACAACCGCCTTTATCACCAGATCTAGCACCAAAAAGCTCTCCTAATGGTTTGTTGAGAGTTTGACCTGATGGAGGAGGAGGTATTTCAATTGGTTGTTTTTGATAATAGGTTTCTTCTAAATCAAGTTGATTAGTTGGCTTTACATTAATTTCTTTGCCGTCAATATGAACAGTCTCTTCAATGTGTTTGCTATCTATCAGAGCAGGCCAATAGACTAAGACCGGTCCTCCAGATCTTACTCCTCCTCCAGTAAAAAATCCTGGATAATTGGCTAAAGCTAGCTCTATCATTTTTGCTGTAAACATTCTACCAACTAAATCAGGATCTTTTGATTTGACCGAAATTCTAAGAGAGGCCATTGCTTCTTCATTAGAATTGGGATCTTTTTTGTCGGTTCTATCTAATAAAATTGAAACCTCATCAAATTGCTCTTTGCCTCCAACAGAGTTAAATAGTGCATCACTAATAATTTGAGCTTTTTCTTCAATATCTATGCCTGTAAGAATAAACTCCATACCATTTCTATAACCACCAGCAAGATTAATACAGACTTTGTGAGTATTAGTTGGTGAGCTTCCCCTACAACCTGATACATAAACTCTGTCTTTGGAGACTTCCTCAATATTCAAGGTATCAAAATGAGCTATAACATCTGGATTTAAGTATGCAGGAGCGCTAATTTCATATAAAAGCTGCGCTGTTACAGTTCCGGTAGATACTAAACCCCCAGTGCCTGGATGTTTTGTAATGTAAAAACTTCCATCGTTTTTGATTTCAGCTATTGGATAGCCCACATTGTCAAAGCTGGGCACCTCTTTAAAAAAAGAATAGTTCCCACCAGTTGCCTGGCAACCACATTCAATGATATGACCGGCTGCTAATGCGCCAGCCAATGCATCATAATCATCTCTCTTCCAATTAAATTTCCATGCTGCTGGACCAATGACTACTGCAGCATCCGTCACCCTTGGGCATACTACAATATCAGCTCCCTCATCTAATGCCTCTTTAATTCCCCAGGCTCCAAGATAAGCATTTGCTGTGAGTGTTTGACATCCTGATTTATCAATCGGGATATTTTTATCAATGTTAAGAAATGATTCTCCTTCATTTTTTAAGGAGTCCATTCTTGGCATTAAATCATCGCCAGTTATGTAAGCTACTTTGAGGGAAATATTTAGCTCATTTAAGATTTTCTCTATTTCATTAGCCATAGAAGAGGGGTTCAAGCCACCCGCATTTGTAACAATTTTAATATTTTGCTCTTTGCATGACTTAGCTACTGCTTTCACTTGTTTAAGAAAAGTACCCACGTATCCCTTATCATCTCCGCGCTGCATCTTTTGATTAAAAAGAATTGTCATGGTGAGTTCTGCTAAATAGTCTCCAGTCAGAACATCTATAGGTCCTCCATCTACCATTTCTTTAGCAGCAGATAATTTATCTCCGTAATAGCCGCTACAATTTGCAATTCTTATAATTTCTTCGCTCAAGATTTCTCCATTTTGATGCCATCAATAATAATTTTTGTTAAAAAGTTACTAGTTTTTTCAGGAGTTTGGTGTAAATCTTTCAAGAGTTTCTTAGATTGAAAATATCTACCAAGGCCTCCCAATAGTAATGCAGTTGCCTGAGTATCAATTCCTTTGATCTCATTTTTAATTCTTGCTTCATCTAAAAGATTTTTTATTAAGTCAGTTATGTATTGTTCATGATAGTCCACCATTGGCTTAGATGAATTTAAACTACTAAGAGATAGTGTGAATCTTTCAAACCTTGGCCCAACTGCTTGATTAGCGACTGTCAGAAAACTTTCTAATTTTTTTATAGGAGATGAATGAGCATTCATTGCATCCATAGCTATCTTGCCGTGTTTTTTTAATACTCTATCAACGGTTGTCACTATGAGTTCCTCTTTGCTTGGTGCAATTTCATATAGAGTTCTAAGTGAAATTTTCAATTGTTTTGCTAGATCAGACATTGTTGAAAATGACTTCCCTTTATCAAGCATGCTTTCTAGCTCATCCATCACTTCAAGATGACGCTTTCCTAGTTGAGGCGACTGTTTTGAAAGGACAACTTGAGATTTCATATTATTTTTCAAGAACGAGAAGAGTAGCGCCGTTATCAACTTGATCATTCAGTTGAATCATTACTTTGGCTATCTTGCCTGTCTCAGTTGCTTTAATTGAATGCTCCATTTTCATTGCCTCAATAATTACTAAAGTATCACCAGCTTTTACTTTACTGCCTTTTTTAACTTTGACATCAATAACTTTTCCAGGCATTGGAGCTATCAAACCTCCTTCTGGGACTTCATTACCTGGTTCTATAAACCTAGGTAGAACAGATGCATTAACGTCTCCAAATGGCATGTTGATTATGATCTCACTTCCTGCCTTAGTTATATGAGCATAAAATCTGTGAGAATCTATCTCTATATCAATGCCAGCACTATCACAATGGTGAATTTCACAAATGGAGCCCATAACTTCATATAAATTATCCTTATTTAATTTATACTTAACTTCTATCTCACCTTGTATAAAAAGTAACTTAACCCTTTGAAGCGGCATTCTTCCATTGGTCCAGTTTGCAGGCATAAAACCTGTAACAGGGTCAGAGACTCTATTTTGTTGCGCTAGCCACAAAGCAACTGCTGTTGATGTTTGATGAAGTGCATTTACAGAAAGATTCTTTTTAGTTTCTAAAGCTTCACGTTCAATAAAGTCTGTTGTTGTATTTCCGTTTAAGAAACTTTCATTTCTTAAGCAAGAAATTAAAAATTGACGATTTGTTACCACACCTCCCATGTGAGCCTTTTCAAGTCCTCGTGCTAGTTTATTTGCAGCATCAATTCTATTAGGCGCCCAAGAAATAACTTTAGATAGCATGGGATCAAAATCTGTTCCAATGACACTGCCTTCTTCCACGCCTGAATCCCATCTTACCTCTGTGGCTAGGCTAGTATCATATGCGTGCAAGGTTCCTATTTCAGGTAAAAAGTTATTTCCAGGATCCTCAGCATACAATCTTGCTTCAATTGCATGTCCATGCCAATCAATATCCTCTTGAGCAAATTCAAGCTCATCTCCTCTCGCTATCTTGATTTGCTCAGCAACCAAATCTATTCCTGTAACCTCTTCTGTAACTGGGTGCTCAACTTGCAGTCTAGTATTAACCTCTAAAAACCAGAATTCATCTGTTTTATCATCAAATAAAAATTCAACAGTTCCTGCAGAACAGTATTTTATTTTTTTAGCTAATTTAACCGCTGCTTGACCCATCTCCTCCCGTAAAAATGGATCAATTCTTGGAGAAGGCGACTCCTCAATAATTTTTTGATGCCTTCTTTGTATGGAGCATTCACGTTCTCCTAAATGAACAACATTGCCGTGCTCATCACCCAAGATTTGTATTTCAATATGACGTGATTTTTCTACATATCTTTCTATAAAAATTCTGTCATCACCAAAGCCTGAAAGAGCTTCTCTTTTGGCGCTTACGATTGAATCTTTTAATTCACTTTCTTTTTTAACAATTCGCATTCCCTTGCCACCACCTCCAGCGGCAGCTTTGATCAAGATCGGGTAGCCAATACTCTTTACATCTTTAGTATTTGAGGTCATTGGCAGGGTGGCAACCCCAGATTTTTCAGCTAGTTCTTTAGCTTTTAATTTATCACCCATGACTTTGATTACATGAGGGGATGGGCCAATCCAAATTAATTTATTGCTTTTAACTTTTCTAGCAAAGGCAGCATTTTCTGATAAAAATCCATATCCTGGATGGATTGCTTCTGCTCCAGATTGTATAGCCGCATCAATGATGGCAGAACCATCCATGTAGCTAGAAGATAACTTGATGGCTTCATCAGCCATCTTTACAAATGGAGCATCCTTATCAGCATCAACAAAAACAGCTACACATTTAATACCCATAAATTGAGCGGTTTGCATGATTCGACATGCAATTTCTCCGCGATTAGCAACAAGAATTGAATTAAACCTCATAATCTAAATACCCCATACTCTTTAGCACCATCTATTGAAGAGTTAGAAACTATAGATAGGCAAAATCCAATAATGCTTCTAGTATCTCTTGGATCAATAATGCCATCATCTGTAACCATGCTGCTTGCAACAAGACCCTCTGACATTTGATCTGACATTTGCTCAACTGTCTCTACGATTTGAGCATCAAGTTTTTCATCAAATTTTTCACCTTTTCTTGCTGCTTGACCTCTTCGAACAATCGACATTACTCCAGCAATCTGCTTAGAACCCATAACAGCAATTTTTGCTGTGGGCCAGAGGAAGGTGAATCTATTGTTATATGCTCTGCCTGACATAGCGTATGTACCTGCACCAAATGAAGCCCCAATAATAATTGTGATATGAGGTACATTAGAGTTAGACACTGCATTAATAAGCTGAGAGCCTTTTTTAATAATAGCCTGTCTCTCGAAATCTTTCCCCACCAGAAACCCAGTGACATTTTGAAGAAAAATTAATGGTATATTTCGTTTATTGCATAGCTGGATAAAGGTTGCAGCTTTTTCAGAACTTTCCGGATAGATGGGGCCATTATTTCCTAATATGCCTACAGGATACCCATGAAGCATTGACCATCCGCAAATCATAGTTTTACCATAAAGAGGCTTGAACTCTTCAAATCTTGACCCGTCAACAATTCGACCAATCACTTCCCTTATATCAAGTGGGCTTTTGAGTTCTTCATCAACAAGGCCTAATAATTCTTCCTCAGATAGACTTGGACTATCAGCATCTGAAAGAGGTGCGGGACCTTCTTTGACCCAATGCAAATGTGAAACTACATTCCTGCATAATCTTAGAGCATCCATTTCATCTTCAGCTAGATAATCTGATAGACCTGAAACTTCTGAATGCATTTTTGCACCACCTAAGGTCTCATCATCTGATACTTCACCAGTAGCCATTTTGACTAGAGGAGGTCCTGCAAGAAAGACTTTAGCTTGATCTTTAATAAAGATATTGTAATCAGACATACCTGGTTGATAAGCGCCTCCGGCAGTTGAAGAGCCAAAAACAATTGATATCACTGGAATGCGCATTTTAGAAAGTTCTGTTAGATCATAAAAATATCTTCCAGTTGCTGCAAAATGAGTATGACCTATGGTGGGTGCGATGGGGGGTTGATCTCCTTTCTTGCCGGTACCCATTCGAAGATCTCCTCCTGCAGATTCCACAAAATTAATATAAGGCAAACGGTTATCTCGAGCGATTTCCATTGCCCTATTCCATTTTTCTCCAACATAAACTGTCATTGCGCCAGCTAAAACCGAAGGATCATTAGCAAAGATTACACATTCAGTACCGGCAACAATTCCAATTCCAGCAACACACCCGCCACCCACAGTGAAGTCTGTTCCATAAGCAGCAAATGGAGCAATCTCAAGGAAGGGTGTGTCAGGATCTAGTAAATTAAAAACCCTTTCTCTTACTGGCATCTTGCCTCGTTTTGCTAATCTTTCATGGTGATAAGCTCCGCCTCCTAGTTCAGCTTTGTCTAAAAGCTCATCAAGGAAATTTATTTTCTTTAACATCACATTTTTGTTGTGAATAAATTCATCAGAATTAATATCAATATTTGTTTTAATTTCTGGAGCAATATTTTTTCTTGGCATTTTTATTTAATAAAATTGAGTGGTAATATAATATACAAATAATTACCATTTTTAAAATTAATTTCAAAAATTACGGCTTTTCTATTTTTTGAGGAGACAATAATGAGTATTAAAATTTATAGCTGCAATGATTCTAGAGGTTTAAGGCCTATGTGGACTGCAGAGGAGATGGGAGTGAGCTACGAATCTGAGATGATGCCATTTCCTCCAAGGTTTTTGCATAAAGAATATATGGATGTAAATATTCTTGGCACCATTCCATATTTAATTGATGGCGAAGTAGAAATGACAGAATCAGTTGCTATGTGCCAATATTTAGTTGAAAAATATGGCCCCACTGACTTGAAAGTTAATAGTGATGAGGCTGATTTTCATCATTATTTAAATTGGCTTGCTCATTCAGATGCTACTTTAACTTTTCCTCAAACCGTTGTCTTAAGGTACACATTTCAAGAGGTAGGTGTTGCGGATAAGGCTGCAGAAGGTTATAGAAGATGGTTTGTTGCCAGATTAAAGCTATTGGAGAAAACTTTGGAATCAAGAGAATATTTATGCTCAGATAGATTTACCATTGCGGATATCTGCGTTAGTTACGCAATTTATTTAGCTAAAACTCTCCAAATAGAAGAAGCATTTAAACCCAATATCAAGCGTTGGACCGATATGCTTTTTGAAAGAGATGGATTTAAAAGGGCTGTATCTATTCGATATGCGGAACCTGAATAATTAATCGCCAACAAAATTGGCTAGCCTTTCATAAGCTTCAATGAAGTCTTCTTTAAATTCTTGCACAACATCGCTTGCAGAAATAGTCTGATTCATCAATCCAACGCCTTGGCCGACCCAATAGGTTGAAAGATCTTTGGCTCCTTGGTGCCCACTTTCAGCAAGTTTATTAACTTTTGCCATGGCAGGTTCGGCCACCATTGGTTGAAGGGGAAGAGGGAGGGGCTCAGGTGCATCTTTTGCTTCCCAGGCATCAGTCCAAGCTGAAACAAGCTGCCTTGAGTGCTTGCCTGTTCTGCTTCTTGATCTAATAGTTTGATTTGAAGTTGCAGCCACCATTTTTTCTTTTATTACAGGAGGGACTTCTGATTCAGCTGTTGTTAGCCAAACTGAACCACACCAAGCCCCTGAAGCTCCCATGCTCATAGCTGCAGCCATCTGCCTACCGGTAGCAATTCCCCCGGCAGCAAGAATTGGTACATCACCATATGGTTGGATTGCTTGATGAACCTCGGGTATTAAAACCATTGTAGGGACGCTACCGCAATGACCGCCTGCCTCGGTGCCTGAGACTACCAAGATATCAACCCCAGCTTTTACTTGGTTAATGGCATGTTGCGCTGTACCAAGAAGTGCAGCCACCTTCACGTTGTTATCTTTGCCCATTTTTAACATCCAATCAGGCGGAACACCTAATGCATTTGCAATGAGCTTAATAGGATGGCTAAAAGCAACATCTAATAAAGCTTTTGCACCTTCTGCTTTTGTATTTTCTGCCATGTAAGTTGCAGCAGGTTTAATAGTTCTTAATTCAGTAGCATCTATGTCATGTTTTTCAAGAATATCAGCTCTAAAATCAGCATATTCTTGAGGGATCATGGATGTCAGTTTTTCTGCATCAAACTTTTGTTTTTGGTCGGCCATTTTATTGGGTATTAATACATCTACTCCATACGGCAATCCATCAATATGATCATCAATCCATTTTAGTTCTTCTTCTAATTGTGCTGGTGTCATTCCAACAGCACCCAAAACTCCACAGCCACCTGCTTTTGATACAGCAACAACAACATCTCTGCAATGAGTAAAAGCCACTAAGGGGAATTCAATTTCAAGGAGTTCGCAAATTTTCGAGTTCATCTTTTTTAATCCTGCAGGTAATTTTTTCAATATTATATTACCACTCAGGATACACAAATTGAAACACATGCAGCATAATCATTTTCTATAATTAAATTTTTCAAAATATGTCAAAAATTAAAATTGATTGCTCGATGATTACCCGCGATCCCGCAGAGGCAACTGCTGCTAGTAAGAATCTTGAGGACCTTGGTTATGATGGAGCCTACACATTTGAGGGTCCGCATGAACCTTTTCTTCCTCTTGCTGCAGCTTCGCTAGCAACAACTAAGCTTGAGCTTTTGACCTCAATTGCTGTTGCTTTTTCAAGAAATCCTATGACTTTAGCAAATCTTGGATATGACCTTCAGCTTATGTCTCAAGGAAGGTTTACGCTTGGGTTGGGATCGCAAATTAAACCTCATATCGAAAAAAGATACTCAATGTCCTGGTCTGCTCCTGCAAAAAGAATGAAGGAGATGGTTAATGCTATTAAAGCAATTTGGGGTTGCTGGCACGAGGGAGCTGATCTTGATTTCAAGGGAGAGTTTTACCAACATACTTTAATGACACCATTTTTTAACCCAGGAAAAAATCCATATGGCTTACCAAAAATTTATGTTGCAGGAGTTGGGCCTCTCATGACACAAGCTGCTGCTGAATCAGGTGATGGATTCTTGGTTCACCCATTTCATACAACTAAGTTTCTTCAAGAAATTACATTTCCATCGATTGCTAAGGGCTTGGAAGCAGTTCAAAAAAAACCATTTGATATTTCTGTAGGTGTGATGATTGCTACCGGCATGAATGATGAAGATATTGCAAAAGCAAGAGAGGCTTGCAAGGCTCAGATAGGTTTTTATGGCTCAACTCCTGCTTATAAATTAGTTTTAGAGCAGCATGGTTGGGAAGGCATTCAGCCTGAGCTCAATAGCCTTACCAAAAAGGGATTATGGCAAGATATTCCAAATCTCATTTCAGATGAAATCTTAGAGAGCATCGCAGTGACTGGAACCCCAGACGAAGTTTCAAAAATAATTTTTGATCGATATGGTTCTTTTGCATCAAGAATAGCTCCCTCAATTTTCTCAGGGGATCCTGAGGTAACCAAAGCATTAATTCATGCATTAAATAAAAAATTATGAGCAAATCTTTTCTTGGGAGGTTAATGCTCGATTTGGATGGAACCTCGCTTACTCAAGAAGAAAATAAATTACTGCTTAATCCACATGTAGGGGGCGTGATTTTATTTGCAAGAAATATCTTTTCAAGAGATCAAGTTCAAGAGTTATGCGGAGCAATAAGAAAGATCAATCCAAAGCTTCTTATTGCTGTAGATCAGGAGGGGGGAAGGGTTCAGCGTTTAAAAGAGGGCTATACATTATTGCCATCTATGCAAAAGCTAGCTGCATTTTTAAATTCAGATAGTGATAAAAACTTTCCCTTTGCGACAGATTTAGGTTGGTTATTGGCCTCAGAGGTGATTGCATCTGGATTAGATATAAGTTTTACACCTGTTTTAGATCTAGATAATTCTGGAAGTTCTGTAATTGGTGATAGGTCAATAGGCAACAACCCAAAAGAGGTTATTGGTATAGCAAGCGCCTTCATTAAAGGTATGAATCAAGGCGGGATGCAGGCCATAGGCAAACATTTCCCAGGACATGGTGGTATTTATGCTGATAGCCATCTCACTTTTTCTGAAGACACGAGACCTTTATCAGAACTAGAGAGTCATGACTTGCTTCCCTTTGATGCTTTAAAGCTTCAACTTGGCGGGATAATGACGGCTCATATATCTTTTTCAAATATCGATAAAGAGATAGCAACCTTTTCAAAATTTTGGCTGCAAGATATTTTAAGAAATAAAATGGGATTTGCTGGAACAATCTTTAGCGATGACCTCTCAATGAAGGGCTCAGATTATGTGGGAGGCATTGAAGCTAAAGTGGGCAAAGCATTAGAGAGTGGCTGTAATATGATTTTGATTTGCAATGATCGACCTGCAGCTTTAGGGGCCATCAATTTTTTGGAGAAAGAAAAAATTTCTCAGTCACATAAAATCACTAAATTAAAAGCTGCACAATCAATTTCTTGGACAGACCTGGAAAAAGATGTAAGAAGAAAAGATATAATAGGTAAACTCAACACCATAGAAAAATAAAAGTTATGATCTCTCTGCCAGACTTATCCGATCAATATTCCGAGCAAATCCAAATTGGTAAACTTGCCTTGCAATCCTTTGGAAGCAAGCATTCAATCTCAGGAGAAATATATACAGTTTCTTGCTCAGACGATAATTCTGTTGTCAAAGACATTCTTTCGCGCGAAGGAAAAAATAAAGTTTTGATCATTGATGCCTCTGGCGTTACTCATGCCTCCATGATTGGAGATCAAATTGCAGCATCTGCAGTAAAAAATAATTGGGCCGGTATTGTTGTAAATGGTTGTGTTAGGGATGTTGAGGAGTTGAAGAATCTTTCCATAGGTATCTTTGCTAAAGATGCTGTTGCTCAAAAAACAAATAAAAAAAACCATGGTTTTGAAGATGTTTTAATTTCATTTGGAAGCGTGGTTATGACTTCTGGGAAATGGATTTATATTGACCAAAATGGCTGGTTAGTCGCAGATAAAAAGTTATAACTTTAAATCTTTAATTGTTTGCTCTTTATTTAGCCAAATTTCATCAACAAATTTTTGGAAGTTTTTTCTAAAACCATCTTCTTTCTCGAAGGATCTATTTTTAAGCGTATCGGGCAACGAATATGTCTTTGCTACAACCTTTGCTTTGCTTAAGTCACCGCAAAGGAAGTCCCATGTTGATCTTTTTTTGGACGCATAAACTACTGTAAAATCAACCAAAGAATCTACTTGAGGCATTCCCGATAATGCAATGGCAAGAGCTCCTACTTTTGGTTTCAATAAATCACAGTAGGGGGATTCTTGTGCAGAATGCTTTTGGAGAGTAAATCTAGTTCCTTCAGCAAAGCTAAATGCTGTGGAGGGATTTCTAGAGAATCTTTTTGCAGCTATTTTTGCATT
>ENA-UZWS01004773-UZWS01004773.1-metagenome-genome-assembly--contig:-Day-3-25m-contig-4773_pt2 | contig 14052 bp, 14 predicted proteins | sample MGYA00260343_ERZ794903 | MGnify/ENA metagenome assembly ERZ794903
TCAATGGGAGGAATGATAGTGCAGGAAATGGTTCGATCAGACTATAATAATATTGATAAGTTAATATTATATGGCACTGGATCAGTAGGCGTTTTACCTGGCCGCTTTGAGACAATCGCTCAAAGTAAAATTCGCGCCCAAGAAGATGGTGCAAGCTCTACAGCGTTTAGAATTTCTTCCACTTGGTTTCTGGATTATGAGAAATCTCCTGCTCATGAAGCATGTGCGCGTATAGCTAAATATAGCTCTATAGAAGCGATTTTAGCAGGATTAGATGCAATGAGTGAATGGTCAGGTGAGAAGTATTTAAAGCATATAGAAAATAAAACACTTATCCTTTGGGGCGATGGTGATAGAACATATTTATGGCCCCAAATAGAGATATTATGGGAAAGAATTAGAAATTCTAACCTTTCAGTAATCGCAGGTTGCGCTCATGCAGCTCATCTTGAGAAACCTAAAATTTTTAATAAAATAGTCAAAGATTTTTTAAAAAATTCATAATATTTTATGATGAGAATCATTATATTCTTAAAATCGTATAGATATTTGTAAAAATAAATAATTATAAATATATAAAAAAAACAATTTTATAAGTGTTAAATAAGAAAATTATTTAGTTAAACGTATATTTAATAAGGGTTTTTTTGCAAATTCAGTATATTTTTTTACTTCATATATCTACAAATATTTCATATAATTTAAATTAAAGTGAATTATTTGTACATATATTCGGCGTATCAGTATAGGCGCGGTTAAAATTTATAAATTAAGTTAACTTCACTTAGTTCTCTCTGAACTGATTTTTTTGATGCAAAATTCCCTGGGAGGAAAATATGAAATCTTTACGTAATACTGTACTAGGATTAACGCTAAGCGTTACTGGTGCATCATTCGCAATGGCAGATGATCTGACTATTGCGATTGTGAACAATGGTCACATGATTAACATGCAGAAAGTTGCTGAAGCTTATACTGCTGAAACAGGTGTAAACTTAAATTGGGTTTCTCTTGAAGAAGGTGTTCTACGTGAGCAGGTAACTTCAGATACTGCAACCGGTGGTGGCCAGTATGACATTATCAATATTGGTATGCAGGAAGCGCCAATCTGGGGTGCGGCTGGCTGGATCGAACCATTAAACTTTGGTGCAGACTATGATGTTGATGATATGTTGCCAGCAATGCGCAATGGTTTGTCACACGATGGCACATTGTATGCAGCGCCATTTTATGGTGAATCATCAATGGTTATGTACAGAAAAGACCTAACTGATGCTGCTGGTATTTCAGTACGTGATAACGATTCATGGGCTAATATCAAAGGCGCTGCTATGGCAATGCATGACCCAGACAATGGTGTATATGGTGCATGTTTACGTGGTAAGCCAGGCTGGGGTGACAACATGGCGTTTATCACAACTGTAGTTAACTCTTTTGGTGGTGCTTGGTTTGACGCTGATATGAAACCAACTTTGAATTCAGCTGCATGGAATGAAGCAATTAACTTCTATGTTGATTTATTAGGAAACTACGGACCTCCAGGTTCAGAAGGTAACTCATTCAACGAAATCTTGGCTTTGTATAACGAAGGCAAATGTGGCATGTGGATTGACGCAACTATTGCGGCATCTTTCTTGACAGTTGATGGTGTAGCTTACGCACAATCACCAAATGCTGGTAACCCAGTTGGTGCTAACTGGTTGTGGGCATGGGCAATGGCTGTTCCTACAGGTTCACCAAACTCAGAAGCTGCACACGCATTTATCGAATGGGCAACTTCAAAAGCATACATCCAAGCTGTAGCAGATCACCCAGATTTCGGTTGGGGATCTGTTCCAACAGGTACACGTGCCTCTACGTATGCATATCCTGAATTCCAAGCAGTCGCTGGCTTCGCCGCAGCTGAAATGGCAGCGATCGAATCTGCAGCACCTGCAGCTACAGATCTGAAGCCATACGTTGGTGTTCAATTCGCTGCGATCCCTGAGTTCCCAGAAGTTGGTTCTGCTGTAGCACAAGAAATGGCTGCTGCTTTATCTGGCGCAAAATCAGTAGAAGATGCATTAGCTGCGGCACAAGCTGCTGCTGTATCTATCATGAATGAAGCTGGATACTAATAGCTAAATCAATTTTAGAAGGGCCTAGATTAATCTGGGCCCTTCTTTTTAAGAATATCTCAATATCGTTAATGTATTATATTTTTGAAATCTAAAATGATTTTAATTTTATTAAGAATATAATATCTAACGATTATATCTAAAAAAGGATTACTTCATAATGTCCAATAGAACTTTACCGCGCTTGCTCCAAGCCCCAGCAGTATTGTTACTTTTAGTTTGGATGCTTGTTCCACTATCAATGACGTTATATTTTTCTTTTATTCGTTACGTATTAAATAGTTTAAATAGACCTGAGTGGACATCGCCAAGTTTTAGTAATTGGCGTGGTTTTGGAAATTACAATTATGTATTAGATGCAAAAGATTTTTGGTTTGCAGTTCAAAACAGTGTTTTCATTGTAGGCGGCATATTATTTTTTACGGTTATATTAGGTCTATCAATTGCAGTTTTAATTAATAAAACTTTCCCTGGCAGAGGAATTGTTCGTGTTCTTTTAATATCACCTTTTTTCGTAATGCCGGCCGTAAGTGGTGTATTATGGATTAATATGATACTTGATCCAGTACTTGGTTTAAATGGGATTGCTGTTGAAGCTCTCAATAACTTAGTAAAAGACCTCAAAGATCTTCCAATATTAGGAAGTTTTTTCTCCTTATGGCCAGAATTAACACCTATATCATTTAGAGCAACGCAAACATCTGCTTACGCTGTTATAATTATGGTCACATGGCAATGGACACCTTTTGCAGTATTAATATTTATGACCTCTTTACAGTCCGAAGATCAGCAGCAAAAAGAAGCTGCTGTACTGGATGGAGCAACTTCCTGGGCACAATTCAGGTATATGACATTGCCTCATCTTGCCAGACCTATTGCTATAGTTGTGATGATACAATCAATTTTCCATCTATCACTTTATGCAGAAATAGAAATTGTCAGCAGGGGGAATGGAAATAAAAATCTGCCATATTTAATTGGAGAATTTGCAAATAATAATATTGGTGCTGCAAGTGCGACTGGAATTTTTGCAGTAATATTAGCAAATATCATAGCAATTTTTTTACTGCGCATGGTTGGTAAAAACTTAGTTGATTAAGGAATGAATGGATGTCTATTGTAACTGATAAATCAAATTTTGGAAATTTTTACAGACCAATTCTTGCGTGGTTGGTAGCATTATTATTTTTCTTCCCAATATTTTGGATGATTTTTACAAGCTTCAAAACTGATGCTGACGCAGTAAAGCCAGAATTTTTATTTTTCTTCAAACCTACTTTTGATAATTATTTGAATATGACTGATAATTATGATTATTGGCGTTTTGCTATAAACTCTGTTATCACATCTACTTTTGCTACAACATTGGCATTATTTGTCGGAATACCTGCAGCGTATTCTATGGCATTCAATCCTACCCGTAGAACGAAAGATGTACTCGTGTGGATGCTTTCAACTAAAATGCTGCCCGCTGCGGCGGTTCTATATCCGATGACATTTCTTACTAAGAATTTTTTGGATATTTTTGATACTCACTTTTTAGTTATAATTGTACTTTGTTTAATTAACCTTCCGATAGTTATTTGGATGTTATTTACTTATTTTAAGGAAATACCAAAAGAAATTATTGAAGCTGGAAAAATGGATGGTGTAAGTACTTGGGGTGAAATTAAAGATATACTAATTCCATTAGCCTGGGGCGGTGTCGCATCTACTGCACTGTTATGTTTCATTTTTTGTTGGAATGAAGCTTATTGGACCGTTCGATTAACTACAATTGATGCGGCTACATTGTCTAAGCTGATTGAAGGAAATAGGGCACCTGAGGGTTTATTCTTTGGTCGCCTTTCCGCTGTTTCAACCGCGGCGGTTGGTCCTATAATTATACTTGGATGGTTTTGTCAAAAGCAGCTAGTTCAAGGATTAACTTTTGGAGCGGTAAAATAATGTTTTCTCCAGGATCCATCGATTTAACTGGTAAAGTGTGCCTTGTTACTGGCGCTGCGGGTGGAATTGGTCAAAGTACAATCGAGCACTTCAAAGAACTAGGTGCAATTGTTTACACTACAGATAAGGATATTAAATTACCTGGAGCAAACAATTATAAGAAATTCGATTTGTTGATAGAAAAAGAGCTATTATCTTGCTTAGAATGGATTTCTGAAATTCGTCCTGATGTTTTATTTAATAATGCTGCCATATTTGATATGGGTTCTATTCTTGATGCAAATTTGCAATCTTTTGATAAATTGTTTGGGTTAAATGTCAGAGCTAATTATGCAATTATGCAAGCCTGTGCAAAATCAATGATAGCAGAAGAAAAATCAGGATCTATAATTAATGTTGCTAGTCAGGCTGGTCATCGAGGAGAAGCTCTAGTCGCGCATTATTGCGCTACAAAAGCTGCAGTTATAAGCTATACTCAATCTGCTGCACTTGCTTTGGCATCAAATAAAATAAGAGTTAATGCGATCAGTCCTGGAGTAATAGATACCCCAATGTGGGATCATGTTGATAAACTATTTGCTAAATTTGAAAAAAAAGAAATTGGACAAAAAAAACGTGAAGTAGGGAAGGCCGTTCCTCTAGGATTTATGGGAAGACCAAAGGACGTTGCAAGAGCGGCTGTTTTCCTTGCAAGTGATCAATCTGAATATATTACCGCTCAGACTATATGTGTCGACGGTGGAAATGTGCTGAGGTGAACTAATGTCAATTATGCACCCACAGTTTGAAGTCGTAGATCGTTCAAACAGATCTATCCGTTATCTTGAACATGGTTGGCCAACAGATCTTTGCCGCTGGCATGCACATGAAGAATATGAATTGCACCTAATTGTTGAAACAAGAGGCAAGGCATTTGTTGGTAATTTTATAGGTAATTTTGAACCTGGTAGTTTATTTCTAACAGGACCGAACCTGCCACATAATTGGGTCACTGATAGTGTATCAACAGAAAAAATTGAAATTCGAGATATGTTGGTTCAATTTAGCCAAAAAAGCTTTGAAAAATTAGCTGAAGGTTTTCCTGAATTTGGTGGAATTAGAAAAATGCTAGATTTAGCTGCATCAGGAATTTTGTTCAAAGGATTTAATTCAACATTTGCTCGTGGTCACATGGAAGCAATTAGAGATAATACAGGTCCAGAGCGGATCTTAGCATTCATTAGATTTTTGGTGCGATTAAATGAACATGCCGAAAAAGTTACGTTGTCAGAAACAAAATTAGTTAATGCAGATGGTAATAGTAAATATGCGCGCATTGGAAATATAATTGACCATATATTAGAAAATTTTGATGTTGATTTAAATGCAGTGGATGCGGCAGAAATGGCTGGAATGTCTTTGACCACTTTTGGCAGAAATTTTTCAAGTGTTACAGGGCATAGTTTTGTTGAGTTTGTTAATCGTGTGAGGATAGGCCAAGCATGTGGCATGTTATATGCTTCAGATGATCAAGTAACATCTATTTGCTTTGATGTAGGTTTTAAAAATGTTGCTAATTTTAACCGGCATTTTCTAAAGATTAAGGGCATGACCCCATCTGTTTATCGGGAAACTGCTCGAAAACAATTATCTGACAAGATGGATCCAGCTTTATGAACAATATTTCTATGCCAAAAATCCATAGTACAAACTATGATAAAAATGAATGTGAAATTGGTGTTGTTCATGTTGGTTTTGGTGCTTTTCATAGAGCGCATCAAGCCGTTTATATGGATGACTATATGTCCCAAACGAATGATTTACGTTGGGGCATAGCAGCTGTTAATTTACGAGAAAGTGAAGCAGCTCATTTTGAAAAAACTGTTCATGAAATTAAAGCGAATGATGGGTATTTAATAAAATCTTACTCATCAGATGGCCAGGATTCTGTAAGAATGGTTAGGTCACATATTGGTTTTTATGACTGGACAAGTGATATTGAAAACACACAAAATTTACTTGCTCTGGAAACAGTTCACCTAGTTACGATAACTGTTACTGAAAGTGGTTATTATACAAATGCATATGGTCAACTAGATATAAATGAACCAGTAATAATTGATGAAATAAATAATTCTAATTCTAAAACTATTTATGCATATTTAAGAAATGCAATTAATAAACGCATGATGGCTCACGGAAAGCCTATTACAATAGCATGTTGTGATAATATTCGCCAAAATGGTTTAATGCTTAAACAAAATTTAATTTCTTACCTTAAAGCTTGTGGTGATCAGCTTATTTTAGACTGGGTTCAGAAAAATGCATATTTTCCATGTTCAATGGTTGATAGAATTACTCCACAAACTTCAATGTCATTACAAAAAGAACTCTCATCTTTAATTGGACATGAAATTTACTCTCCAATTATGGCAGAAGATTTTTCACAATGGGTTTTACAAGATATATCTTTAGGAACTCTACCTGCATTAGATATAGTTGGTGTAACAATTACAAAAGATATTGATCCTTACGAAGAAACAAAAATACGTGTTTTAAATGGTGGCCATACAGCGTTAACATACATGGCTGCATTGGAAAAAATGATAACATTTGATGAAGCAATGAGATCACATCAATTATTAGAACACTTTAGATGCTTTCAGGTTAATGAAGTTTTACCAGCATTATCTTTAGATGTGCCTTTTTCAAAGAATGATTATTTAGCGAAAATAGAAGAGCGATTTTGTAACAAAGCTATAGGTGATACGATTTCTCGTATATGTGCTGATGGGATGGCTAAGTTTCCAATATTTATTAGACCAACATTAGAAGGCTGTTTACAACAAGGTATAGTTCCACATTTTTCAATTAAAAGTATAGCCAGTTGGCATCAGTTTTGCTTACACGTGGCTGCAGGAAAAATTGATTTTAAGTATATGGAACCTTCTTGGGCATTTTTAGAGAGCATAATAGGAACTGATGAGTTTATAACCTGTCAACAATTGTGGTCTGATATACCGAATAAATATCCAGATTTTGTCGTAAATCTGCGTAATGAAATTTTTGAAATGGAGAAAAAATGGCCAGTTTAACACTTCGCGAGATGCGAAAAAATTATGGAGAAACTGAAGTCATACATGGTGTTGATTTAGACATTAATGACGGAGAATTTGTAGTCTTTGTTGGTCCATCTGGTTGTGGCAAGTCAACACTCTTAAGAATGATTGCTGGTTTGGAAGATATCAGCAGTGGAACAGCAAAAATTGGTGAAAACATTGTAAATGATGTTGCGGCTTCAAAACGTGGAGTTGCAATGGTTTTTCAAACTTATGCTTTGTACCCGCATATGACCGTATATCAAAATATGTCATTTGGGTTGAAGCAGGCTAAAACTGACCCAAAAGAAATTGATATTCGTGTAAAAGAAGCAGCAGAAATACTTCAAATTACAGATTATTTAGATAGAAGCCCAAAGAACTTATCAGGTGGTCAAAGGCAACGGGTAGCTATCGGTAGGGCCATTGTAAGAGATCCAGAGGTTTTTTTGTTTGATGAACCTTTGTCAAATCTTGATGCAGCACTCAGAGTTCAAACTCGTCTTGAAATTGCTAGACTGCATGAAAGATTGGGATCAACAATGATTTATGTTACGCACGATCAAGTCGAAGCTATGACACTTGCTGACAAAATTGTTGTTTTAAAAGATGGATACATAGAACAAGTTGGAACACCTATGGATTTATATGAGAGGCCAAATAATTCGTTTGTTGCTCAATTCATTGGAAGTCCCAAAATGAATATTTTTCCAAATATGGACATGCCACAAAAATCAAAATCAGTGTTGTCAAAATTAAAAGATAAAAAAATAAATCTTGGAATTCGCCCGGAACATCTTATTGAATGTAAAGAAAAAGATGCAATTATATCAGGAAAATTAGACTTAGTTGAAAATCTAGGTGAATATGCATTGGTCCACATGACTTCAGACAACGGCATGGAGTTTATTGCTAAACTAAATAATTCACCCACTGCGAAAAAAGGTGAAAAGCTATACTTCACTGCAAATAAAGACTTTGTGCATTATTTTGATAGTAGTAATGGTGTAAGCATATAATATTAGATGTTTTGTTGGGTATTTAAATGATAATTTGTTGTGGTGAATCTTTAATAGACATGATTCCTATAGAAATTAAGGATAATGAAATTTTATATTCACCTCTTACAGGTGGTGCCATTTTCAATACAAGTATTGCTTTAGGAAGATTAAACGTTTCAGTTGGTTTGCTTTCTGGTGTGTCCACTGACCTTTTTGGTGAGAAGTTGGTAAGTGATTTAATATATTCAAATGTGAACGTAGATTATTTAATTAGAAACCCTAGACCAACTACTCTTGCATTTGTAGCGATCCACAATGGACATGCAAAGTATACATTCTACGATGAGTGTTCTGCTGGAAATAGTATATGTTTAAATGATTTTCCAAATATACCTAAATTTGTTTCTACATTATGTTTTGGGGGAATAAGTTTGTGCACAGAACCTGCTTCAAGTGCATATGAAAAATTACTTATTAAAGAGTCTAGTAATAGAGTTATATTTTTAGATCCAAATATTCGAAGTAATTTTATAAATGATGAAAATACCTATCGAAAGAGATTAAAAAAAATGATTTCTTTATGTGATATATTAAAAGTTTCAGATGAAGATTTGGATTGGTTAGATATTTCTGATGGTTGTTTAGATGAAAAAGTGAAAAGTCTTCATCAATTAGGTGCAAAGATTGTAATTTTAACAAAAGGTGCAAATGGAGTATCTGCATATATTCCCGAAACAGAAGCAATCAGTTTGCCTGCAAAAAAAGTAAATGTTATTGATACTGTAGGTGCTGGTGATACTTTTAATGCAGGTTTTTTGGCTAAGTTGAATCAATTAGATTTATTGTCAAAAAAACAAATTCAAAGCTTACCAATTGAGAAGATTAAAATAGCTTTGGAATATGGTATAAATGCAGCTTCTATAACCGTATCTCGTAAGGGGGCTAATCCACCTCTTTTAAGCGAACTTTAAATACTAGTCCCAATATCTACGGATGTTTCTAATTCAATAGTTTTTGCAGTATTTGTTATATTTTGTTCATTACGCTCTAATATCATGTTTGCTGCCAATTTTCCTATTTCAAATCTTAATGAATCTGTAGTTGCAAGCTTTATAGGTAAGCCTGATGCCATACTTAATTTATTAAAACCAGCTATAGCTAATTCATTNNGCAGTAAAGTTTTTACCTTTTTCAACAGAAGACCCAGAGGAATAATTTTCTTGGTCAATTAGTTTAATACCATTAGATTGCAGGCCATCAACAAAACCATTAAAACGTTTTGAAGCCCTAAAGTCAGATGACATTTTAGTACCTAAGAAACCAATTCTTCTGTGACCTTTTTCGATTATTGCTAATGCCATATTATATCCTGCAGAATAGTGTGAAACACCCACGCAAGAGTCTATTGGATCACCGTCTGTATCCATTATTTCGACTAATGGTGTAGTGGTGTTTTTTAATATTTTCTTTGCTATTTCAGAATGTTCGAGTCCAGCAACAATAAGGCCACTAGGGCGCCATTCTAACATTTCTCTTATGACGTCTGCCTCAGTATCAAGATCATAATCTGTTAATCCAAAAACTGGACGTAATTTTGATGGTTTTAAAGATGCCGATATTCCATCAAGTACTTCTGAAAAGACATAGCTTTTTACAGATGGAATAACTACTCCAACTAAGTTCACTTTTTTTGATGCTAAGCTACCTGCAATGCGATTTGGCACATAACCAATNNGATGCAGCTGCATCCATTACTTTCTTTCTTGTATTAATTGATACATCATTAGCATTACGTAATGCACGCGATGCAGTCATTTCACTTACACCGGCTAATAAAGCTACATCTTTTAATGTTAAGTTAGAAGTCATATGTATAGTTTTATACTTTAGTTTGAAGATGTCACGTAGGAATTTTTAAAAAAATATTGACTATTTGTGCTATTTCCGTTAGCGCTAACGGAAATATGTATTTTATTATTAAGGAAGTTAATATGACTTTAAAAATTGCTATAAATGGGTTTGGAAGAATAGGAAGATCTATATTAAGATCAGTAATTGAATACAATCATCATGATATAAAAATTGTTGCGATCAATGATCTAACTGAAATTAAGACAATAGTTCATCTATTGAAATATGACTCAGTGCATGGACGATTTGATGGAATAATTGAAGCAGTTGATGGTGGCATTAATATTAACAATAACTTTATTCGAATTACTGCATTACGAGAGCCTGAAAAATTACCATGGAGCGATGTGCAAATTGCTATGGAATGTACAGGATTTTTTACTAAAAAGTCTGAAGCGAGCAAATTATTACATGCTGGTGCTGATAAAGTTTTAATTTCAGCTCCGGGTACAGATGTAGATAAAACAATTGTTTATGGGGTTAATGAAAATACATTAAATTCAAATGATTTAATTGTTTCTAATGGCTCATGTACTACAAATTGCCTGGCGCCAATCGCGAAAGTTTTAAATGATCTAGCTGGTATAAAATCAGGATATATGACGACAATTCATGCCTACACGGGCGACCAAGCATTACATGATGGCGATCATAAGGATTTGTATCGTGCGAGAGCCGCATCATTATCGATGATACCAACTTCAACTGGTGCTGCACGTGCGATTTCATTAGTATTACCAGAATTAACTGGAAAATTAGAGGGAAGTGCTATTAGAGTACCTACTCCAAACGTATCATTAGTTGATTTGTCATATATTCCAAATAGATCTGTAAGCGTAGAGGAAATCGATGCATCTTTAAAAGCAGCTTCCGAGGGAAGAATGAATGGTATTCTTAACTTTGAAACTGAACCAAAAGTCTCTATAGATTATAATCATACGACTACATCAAGTAATTATGCCCAGCCACAAACTACAGTAACTAATGGTGGTTTGGTTAGAGTAGTATCTTGGTATGATAATGAATGGGGTTTTTCTAATAGAATGATTGATACAGCAAAAGTAATGGCAAATTTATAAAAGGTTCTTAAAATGGTTTCTAAAACTATCCCGGTTCAACCTTTTGATTTGGTCATATTCGGGGCTACAGGAGATTTGGCAAAACGCAAAATAATTCCTGCACTATTTAGGAGATTTATAGCTGGTCAAATTCCTGATACATCCAGAATTTTAGGTGTTTCTAGACAAAATCTTTCCAATGAAGAATACAACGNNGTGGAAGATTTTATAAGTGAATTTGTTCCTGCCGATGTTTATGAGAAAAACGAAGTTACTCGTTTTTGTTCAATGATTGCATTTCTAAGTGTAGATTTAAAAGCAGATAAAGGCTGGGAAGAACTCAGTAGTTTTTTTGATGCTAAATCAAATAATATTAGAACATTTTATTTATCTATAAGTCCGTCATTGATTGATAGTTGCTCTAAAAAATTAAATGAATATGAATTAATTACGCCAAACACACGTGTCGTTGTTGAAAAGCCTCTGGGAACAGATCTCCCTTCAGCAAAAATGTTGAATGATACATTACGAAAAGTTTTTGATGAAAAACAAATTTTCAGAATAGATCATTACTTAGGAAAAGAAACAGTTCAAAATTTGATGGCTTTAAGGTTCGCAAATGTATTATTGGAACCATTGTGGAATAATAATTATATTGATCATGTTCAAATAACAGTCGCAGAGACAGGTGATGTTAATGGGCGTGGTGAATATTATGATGATGTTGGTGCTATGCGTGATATGGTTCAAAATCATTTAATGCAATTACTTTGCTTAATCGCAATGGAGCCCCCAGCACATTTTGACGCTGATGATATTCGGAATGAAAAACTTAAAGTTATAAGAGCTATACAACCTGTTGATTTAAAAGATACGGTTAGGGGCCAATATGTTGATGGTGATAACTCATTTAAATTTCACGTGAACAATGCAAATTCAAAAACAGAGAGTTTTGTTGCCTTAAAAACTCATATATCAAATTGGAGATGGGCTGGAGTTCCATTTTATTTACGAACTGGCAAAGCAATGTCAAAAAAAGTATCAGAAATTGTTGTTGAATTTAAACCTCTAGCTCATTCAATATTTCCTGATTTAGGTGAAAATTATCAAAATAAACTTGTAATTAGACTTCAACCAGAAGAAGGCATGACGCTCCATATTGGCGTAAAAGAACCAGGTCCAGGTGGCATGCGATTAATCAATGCACCGTTGGATATGACTTTCGCGCAACTTGCAGGGCAAGTTGATGCAATTGAAGCCTATGAAAGATTGATAATGGACACTTGTCGAGGTGACCAAACTTTGTTCATGAGGGGCGATGAACTTGAAGCAGCATGGAGTTGGGTTGATAAAATTATGCTTGACTGGAATAAATCTGAGATAGGACCAATTGAATATAATATTGGATGTAATGGGCCTGCGGAAGCAGAAGAATTATTGATCCAAGATGGTCGTAGTTGGCAGTAATAATCAATTTTAAACATTACTAAACAGTAAAAAAGATCAATTTAATAGGATATTAAATGATAATTAATCCAACCATAAAAAATGTAACTGATAGAATTACCAAGCGTTCAGAGACAACTCGTTCTGATTATCTTGAAAAAATGAATGGTGCCCGAAAAGAAGGCCCAAAAAGGGCGCATTTAACTTGTGGAAATCAAGCACATGCATATGCACCCGTGCCAGAAGATCAAAAACGTTTAATTGATGAGGCAGGGGGGAACATTGGAATTATAAATGCTTACAATGATATGCTTTCAGCTCATCAGCCTTTTGAAAAATATCCAGAGATAATAAAAAAGGCTGCCAGACTTGTTGGTGGTACTGCTCAAGTTGCTGCTGGTGTGCCTGCTATGTGTGATGGCATTACACAAGGTCAGACTGGTATGGAATTATCACTTTTTAGCCGTGATGCAATTGCTATGTCAGCCGCGATTGGGTTGTCACATAATGTTTTTGATACAACAGTCTATTTGGGTGTTTGTGATAAGATTGTGCCTGGTATGATAATATCTGCAGCAACTTTTGGTCATCTGCCTGCAGTATTTTTACCAGCAGGTCCTATGACTACAGGTCAAAGCAATGATGAAAAAGCAAAAATTAGACAGGATTTTGCTGAGGGAAAAGCTAATCGTTCAGATTTAATGGCTTCAGAAATGTCAAGTTATCATGGCCCGGGAACATGCACATTTTATGGTACAGCTAATACAAATCAAATGCTTATGGAGTTTATGGGCCTTCACTTGCCAGGGTCTAGTTTTGTAAATCCTAATACACCCCTTAGAGATGCATTAACTCATTTTGGTGCAAAACACGCTCTTTCTATATCAGATTTAAATTCAAATTATATTCCAGTCTCTAAAATCTTAGACGAGAAAGCTTATGTAAATGGAATAGTGGGATTAATGGCTACTGGTGGATCGACTAATTTATTGATTCATTTAATTGCTATGGCTCGAGCATCTGGCATTATTATTGATTGGTCTGATTTTGCCGAAATATCTAAAGTAATCCCACTTTTGGCAAAGGTATATCCTAATGGGTTGGCTGATGTTAATCACTTCCATGCTGCAGGTGGCTTAGGATTAGTTATCACAGAATTATTAGGGGCTGATTTATTACATTCTGATACTCAGACAATCATGGGCACTGGCCTAGAAGCCTATACAAAAGAACCAAAAATTATAAATGGAGAACTTGGCTGGCATTCTGGTGTTTCTTCTAGTCTTAATTTTAAAATTATATCCACAACAGCAGATCCATTTCAAGAAACTGGTGGACTAGCGGATTTGAATGGAAATTTGGGTAGTGCAGTAATGAAGGTTTCTGCAGTAGAAAAATCTAGACGAAAAATTACAGCGCCCGTAAGAGTTTTTAATGATCAGCAGTCAGTAATAGATGCTTTTCGTGCTGGTGAATTTACTGATGATGTTATTAT
>ENA-UZWS01001531-UZWS01001531.1-metagenome-genome-assembly--contig:-Day-3-25m-contig-1531_pt1 | contig 13972 bp, 28 predicted proteins | sample MGYA00260343_ERZ794903 | MGnify/ENA metagenome assembly ERZ794903
ATTAATTATTAATTCATAATGAAGATTATACAGGACAACCTCGCCTATGTCAAGTGCTTCTCTTACTATTACTTGCAACTTTAAGAAAATATCTTATACATTACTCGTAACTTTAAGCCGCAAGCCTTATACTATCTAACATAGGGAGTATTTGTCTTACTTTCTGCTCTCTATTTATAATAATCGAAGGCTTGTTGCTTTCTTTACGAACCTTTGTGTGGCTCGACCAGTCTGTCAATGTATTGAACAACGCCCAAAGGTTGTTGCCCATTTGTAATACATATTTAGCATGGGTTTCTGTTAGTATCTTCATAGTCTTCTTGTTGTCTTTAGCAAGAGCAAGCAACACTTGTTCTGCATCAACAACAGAAACTTTAGTACGAGGATACTGTTTCCATAGTTCTACATGTTGCATGTAGACATCCAAAGAAGTTTCTAATCTTCTTATTACATCATTAACATCCAAGCCCTTGGTATGCTTACCAAAGAACGCTGAGAATGAATCATGTACCACCTGTCCGTTAGAACAAGCCAGTCTTAACGCACCCAGTAACGAGCCTAAACTCCAAGTGCCATCATAACTGTTTAGTAAAGTAGTTTGTAGGTACATGGGGTCACCCTCTGCTACTTCCATCTCATGAGCAGGGAAAGTATAAGTTATTATTTGTCTCGCTCCATCATGAGAACTCGAAACCTTACGCATCATACCTCTAGTATCAAGCTTGGATGCAAACAAAGCTTCTTGGTATTTAGATACCGCTTCACTTGTTTGTATTGGCTTGTAGTTTATACCTACTACAGATATAACATCTCCAGTTTCTGAGTTAACAATAGCCTTATGCTTCGGGGCTTGTGTGCCACGAGTCCATAAAGACCGCTCTTCTACCAATGCAAACTCCTTGATGCTAGAGTTAGCATCATGTTGTGTGTATTGTAGATTTACATTTTCTTGTACATTTGTATAGTGTGTACCTTGTATCATCTTCTTCTCCATTTATTTTTATTTAACATTCTGCGTCTTGCAGTTCTCTTCTTTCTTTCTTTCTTTATTACAGACTGTGGAGTCCTACCTACTGGAACATATTCTTCCTTGTTGTGGTCGTAGTAGATAGAACCCTCTTCTTCCATAGCTAGTGCATCTTTACCATTCATTAGGTCAGCCCCAGCATTCTGCCATCCTTGTCTATTGCAACAAGATAAGCATCATCAACATCCTCATAATGACTGTTCTCACCGCCAAAAACTGTCCATGCTCTGAACTTATCATGGGTGTAAGGGTTAAAGGTTATCTTCTTAGCTACTTGCCTAGAATTAAAGTTATAGACAGGCTTATAGTCAACCAGTTTAAACTTTTCTAACGATTGCCTGTCTTTGTAACGGGTAAAGTTGTATGCACTCATTACCTGACCACTGGCAACAGCAACAACTTCTTTTCTTTTGGTCTCTCGTATTCTCTTGAGACCTTTCTTGTTAACATTAAACTTAACACCAAACAAAGTAATGGCATCACAATGCCCCACTACCAAGCCTTTGTTATCTCTAACGGACAGCTTGCCGTTGTTAAGGTTTCTGTATACGCTATATCTACTCATCATCTTCTCCTATAAATTCAACATCAATTGGTCTTTCACTCTCTACTGTGTAGAAAGCACCCCATTGAAATTCTTCACCATTAAAAACTAAGTCATGAACTTCGTGTTGAAAATCATGTTCAGTTATAGCTATCCTAATGGTTTCCCTAGCTTTGAGACGCTCTTTTAACTCATCATTTTCTTTCTTCAACATTCGATTTATTCTCAAAGCTTCATCGTTGAAGTGTTTATTGTTGTTTGGATTAGACATCATCATCTCCTTTGTTTAGTTCACTATCAGGACACTCATCGTTGTAACAACCGCCGTCAAAAGTATCCAAAGCATTGCTACAAGTACCACAATAGTTAATATCATAGTGTATTTCTAGTGTTTCGATGACTTCATCGTTGTCTATGCCGTTAGAATTTTGCAATTTCTTGATAAGATTAGGCACATCGGTAGGAAAGTTAAGGATTATATCTGTCAATGAATCAAAATCCATCAACAAATCATTCTCTATGAGATAAACCAACAACTCTTCAGTCCTTTCATTCTCTGCTTGTCGCTTTATTCTATACTCTGAGAAATGATTCTTGTTTTTATTAGGTTTATTACTCATTGTCTACTCCTATATCAGGGGTAGTACTGATTGTTGTTGTAATCTTTTCAGTATTACCTTGTATATAAGCGAAGAAAAACTTCATAGCTTTACAAAATTTCTCATAGTCAGGCAGTGAATGTGCGGGTAATGTTACTTGCACAAACTCTGCTTCTCTATTCTCGCTCTCGTCTAAATATCCTTTCATCGTTGCTCTTGTGAACACCGCATTTACTTTTGCTAATTGCATCAAGTCAAAAAGAATATCTTTTTCTTTTAGTGAGTTACACTCTACTCTGATTATCATATATTTCTCCTATTTAACCAGTGTTTCCAGCCCAGCCTATGCACATGTAGTGGTCGGCTGGTCTGCATATTAAGGAAGATTCTGTTGATTGGATGTTAGCTTCAATCTTCTTCTCTTCCCACCTTTCTTCTAGCATACTGCATCCCGTTAAAAGGATGACAGTTACCAGTAGAATTTTTAATTTAAAATAATTATACACTATTTTCTCCTTAGTTTTCTATTTCTTCTGTTAATTGCTTTAAAGATGTCGATGGTCTTTCATCTACTTCGTCATCATATATAGTATTGATGCCGTCATAAACTTCTCCCGTCCAAATAACTAAATTTATCGGGTGTTTTGTATCAGTAGTTTCAAAGCCACCAACTTCATGTAAATCAAATGACAATGGTGCGAGTCCTTCCCATAGTACAATGAGGTTATCCCATTCTACACTTACTGCAAGGGCTTCTTCCAAGGGCTTGGGTAACTCTACACCATCAGCTAGTTTCCATTCTCCATGGTACTCATAACTTGTTTGAAAAGTATAAGGTCTTTTTACTTTTGCATCCATCCGTTATCTCCTTTTATGTTTAAGACATCGAGTTTCTTCTTCAATGTTTCTAAAGAGTCTATCTCGGCTATGCTTTTGACAAGCACATCTATCTTTTGGTTTAATTTATCTATATGTATAACATTATTAGAGCGTAAGTCTTTGATGTCTTGACGAACAGAACCATCTTCACACCAATCTCTGCCCTCATAAGCACAAGACAGTGTGTCATTAACTTCTTGACGAACATCTTTCTCATCTAGCATGTGTATTGTTTTCAATGGTCTTCTCCTTCTGCATATTCACAATTACATAAAGCATATTCTGCTTGAAAGGTAGTATCTGGACCTCTATGTATATTACAATTGTACCAACTGACTGCCGCGGTTGCGTTGTCACAGTCTAAGACTTCTTCTAGAAATTGACCTCTATCGTTGAACACAGCATAATCTCCAAGACCAGTTTCATTGTCACTTCTTTTACTCCACATTGGTGACGCTATATAGTGGGGGTTTTTCCTATCTTCTTGTTGTTTTCTTTCCATAGCATCAAGAATTTCTTGTCTTATTTCCATTTACTTACCCTCCACTTTATATTTAACAGGCAATTGTTTGTCAGGTACTTTGTAATCGCTATAGTAAGTCTTGTTAGCTTTTTCAAAGCCTAGATTATTAATGATATACCATCGTAAGTAATCCATCGCTTGCAACTCACTCAAACGAAAGTCTAATGTCTCTCCGAAATCATTCATAGCTTCGTTGAAAACATTAAGATACCTACATATCTTTACATAGTTATCAAAAGGCATGGTGATTACCGCCTTGTCTTTTTTGTATTTCACATTGACTACTTTCTTATTCATACTAACCACCCTTCCCTTAGTGCTTCAAGCCACATCACTATATATACAAGTGAACCTACAGTCACTATTTCTGCTAGTAGTATACAAAGAACTACTGTTATTTTTAGTTTTAAATACTTGGTCATTATAGTCTCCTATTCTTAACCTCGGTTAACTTAGCGCCCAAATCTTTGATTTAAGCGCACTCTTTCTTACTGTCTTACTACTAATATCACCAGTTTTGGGCAATATTAGGACTAAAACAGCAAAAGTGACCTCGAAATCTTCGATATAAGCAGACATCAGAGGTCACCCCTACCCTTACTATGTGGGTTTTAGCCCTATATCTTCAAACCAAGCAGTCTTGGTTATTACATGTTCGTCTTCATCACCCACATGTAAGAACACATCAAGCACAAGACCTTGGTCTTCTACTTTGACTTGAAAGGTATATATACCCTCTTCAAGTTCTGTCTTCATAGTTATGTATTGATTGTTAGTATAATCAACACCGTGGAATTTAGCCATGCTATCTCCTTGATTGTATTACAACATCATCGTACCCTTGATTTGTATAGCCATCAAGAATATTCTTAGCTGTTGTATAGGTTACAAAATGGTCGGTGACTTCTGTGCCACCAACCCACACAGTATACTTACGGACTTCCTTGCCCATAAGCATACTTTTCCAGTTAGTTTTCTTTTTAATCATCTAGCACCTCTTCTTCATCTTCTAAAAGCTTCATAACTTCTTTTGCAAACTGCAATCTCCCGTCATTCTCAGCAAGAAGAGTGGAAACACCGAAATTACCCGCATTAACATACTTTATCTTTAGTCTTTCTTTCATCTCCATTTTTCGGTGCGTTGTTATATCAGTATCATGAATGTACTTACTCTTAATTTCACAATCTTTTATAGTTTTCCAAAGAAGGTTATATACTAAGTCTAGTACTTGACCATCTCCTAAAAACTCTTTGCCTGCTTTATTTTTAATCATTACTCATTCTCCTTATCTTTTATCCACCAACCCACAGTATATCCATACTTCATGGCAAACTGCCGAGCATCGGATTCTAAAACAAAAGTACCCATCTCATTGCCATAACCATCTGTGGCAAACCATATGTATTCAACCTCGGTTGATTTGCTATTTACTTGGCTCATAGGTCTCCTCTATGTGTAAACCGCTAACCATTAACTTATCAGATACAAACACATGCTCTGCGCTATCTAACTCCGTATCAATCAAAATCATTTGTTCGGCTTTGTTATAATATTTAGAGGTGGGATTAACATACTCCTTCAGTCGTACCAAGTAATCATTTTTCAATTCTTCATTGGTAACAGTGCTGGGTATTTTAAACACAGCAGTGAATGTGATTTCTGCAACCACACCTCTACTCTTAGACGCTCTGCGCCTTTCTTTTCTTATGTTGCTAGTTGCCAACTTTCTTCTCCTTCTTGAGTCTTATCCAAGCTTCCCATGTTACCGATTGCAAGTAGCTTGGTATTATTCCTAGTTCATCAGCAGTTCGTTTGTAGCAATCCTCAAAGAACTGATAATGATTGTCGGTCATAGACATCTCTTTATCTGTTGCCACTCTTCCAAGGGCAACACTTAATGAGTGTCTATCAACAACGACATATTTACGCGACAATGGGTATTTAATACACCAGTAAAATCTTTGTGTTTTATTACCATTGAGGATATTCCATATCTCTATATCAGCAGAGTCAGAATATAGTTCTGTAACATTCTTGATTGCTCGCGCTTTCTTGACACACTCACCCATATGACCGCATTTGTCAAAGGCTATAAACTCTTTAGCGAGTTGCTTGTTGTTTTCCCAGAGTTTTTGTGGAGATAGCCCAGAGATAATCCCAGCAGTATGCGACACACTCAAGTTATGAGTGGATATACTGTGGGCGTAAACTCTTGCGGACGCATACCAAAAGTGAGCTTTTTCTTGCTTGTTTGCAAGATACCATACTTTCTTGATATGGTTGCCCACTTTGGTACGAGAGAGCGTGTTGCCTTTAAAGTCTAATTTAGTTTTCATTAAACTCTAAACGCAACTGAACGCCTGAAAAAGGTGAAGAGTCCAAAGCATGTACTTCAGGCATCTCGTTCAGCATTTGGTCAACTTCTTGTTGGTGATTTTCCACGCTATCACCATTAAGAATTTGACTGTCTTGGTTGTTTGTATCATAGTCATCTATTGACATAATATTCCCCAAAAAACTATATTTAAAATTAGGCTATAGTTTAAAGCCTTTTGTTACCGTAAAAACAAATAACAAATATGAGTATCATTATAATAAATTCCATTATAAAGTCTTAGCTAACATTATTATAATACCCAAAAGTAAAATAACATCTAAGCAACCCACAAACATTAATAAGTAAAAGATTTTTTTACTCATAATAAACCTCTAATAAAACTATATTTAAAATAGGTTATAGTTTAAGACCTTCCAAACATTGACATCATTCTGTGCGGTAAAACTACTTCATCATTACACTTCGAACAACATCTATCATTTTCATCTTCACAATCTGCATTGTTAGAATGAAAGTTACTGTCTCTATGTAAATCAAAACAAAGATTACCGCAAAAACAACAAGTAAGAATGTTACTATGTTTGTTTTTAAAGTCTGGTATTTTTAACCACTTTCCATAAGGATTGTAGTCTGTTTTAAATTTAGGTATAAGAAAAGTCATAGCTTATAACCTCGCAGTTGGTTACCGCGTTGCAAAAGCTTTTCAGCATTGCACATACGCGCCTTACCACTAAGGTATACCAGTTTTGCACCGCTTGACAGGTTTCTGTTATTGCGGGCGTTTTCCTTGCGCATTTGCACCGACTTGTTAAAATCAGCTAGACTTTTAAACTTGCGGACATTGTGCAAGGGCTTGACTTCCTGTTTCGGAAGTTCTATCCATTGGTTAGACATATTATCTCCAATAACTGCATTTGAAATAGGTTGCAGACTACCTTAAAATAAAAGTATCTTTGTAATGATGACTCAATTCTTTTTTCTTAAACTGAGTTTCTACAATGTCAACTTTGTTTCCAACTTGTGAAAAATGTTCAGCGCATTTTGTAGCACTTGAACGACTGCCATATATAAAAGGACTATGTGGCAAAGGATATTTTTCACCGTTTACTTTAACAATATAAAATGTCATAGCATCTCCAATAATTACATTTGAAATAGGCTGTAATTTTTACCTTGACATCTTTAACCGCGGTTAAGAATGTCATTAACGAATTTTTAATAATTGATATTATTGCTAATACCAATTAGTAAAATTTCAGCGCCTTGACTACATAAAATCTTTTCAATAGACGTAAAAAAACCCGCATCTCTGCGGGTTTCTCTATTTTACTTTTAAGCTAGTGAACCTACTAAATCAGCCATAGCGCCTTTTTTCTTACTGTTTTTTACTGGCGGTTTTTTGGTGATTGTAGTTTTAACAATTTCAGCTTGCTTTTTTGCTTCATGTTCGGCTTGCTTTTCAGCTTCTTTAGTAGCTATATATTCAGCCACTAATTTTAACGCTATTTGCTGATTTTCAAGTGAATGTTTTTTGAAGTTTGAAAGCGCTTTAGTTTCAGCCTTTGACGGCTTAACAGTAAACTCAGTTTTAATTTTACTGTAAGTTGTTTTATCGGTTATCTTTAAGCCTTTTTTGATGTATCTCATAGTGGCTGAAATAACCGCGCTTGCCGTTGGTGTCAACTTAATCGCATTATCTCTACAAACGCCCTTTTTAGCTTTGAAATTAACATTCGCTTCTAAAAATAATTGCTTCTTTTTCGAGTCGCAATTGGCTTTCGTAAACTCTGAAAATAATTGCACAATGTCATTACATGCGCTTGTTTTTTTACCTTTAGTTTCTGCGCTCTCAATGACCGCTTCGGATAAAATTGCATTCGCTTGAAATAGCGCCGTTTCTTTATATGCATCAGTTGAAACGGGTGTATCTACAACATCATGCTCTCTTTGATTTTCTACATTTCTTTTTGTCATTTTATTTTCCTTTTGAAAGTTATATTATTACGGATATAGGTATTCATGCATTAATAAACAGAAGTTTCAAATGCATTACATATACCCTAATTGTTAAAGTGCTCCCGAACCACATTTAAAGAGTGAGTGTATCGCGTTCCTATTCAACCCTCTTTAAAATTCAATCTAACCTTTGGCACATCTTTAACCGCGGTTAAACTTCGGTATAAAATCAGCGCTAACTCAACTGATACCCTCTTTTTACCGAAACCCGTTCACCCTGTCAATACCTCAAACGAAATTAAGCACAAAATAATTTTTTATTGCTTCGATATTAAATTATCAAAATAACTCAATAAGCCAGCAAGCGTAGTACACCACATCTTTAACCGAGGTTAAACTTCTAAAGATTAAAAAATATATTCATTTGACGTTAGTTTCCAGCGTTTACCAGTGAATTCCCAAAATCTCACATGCGCGTTTTTTTTAAAAAGGAACCGCGCAACCACACACGCGCCTCTTTGAACCGCACACACGCGCATATTTTACCGCGCGCGACCCCCTCGGCATGCGCCACCCCGCCCCCTACTCCTATCTATAGCAATGTTATACATTTTACGCCAAAAAAGAATGTTAACCAGTTACTTGACAAATGCAGAAAGCTAGTGTATACTTAATATACTATTATAATAACTAATATTGGGAATACCTTATGATACCAGCGGTTGTAAAGAAAGATGGAAGAGAGTATACAGAGAAACAAGAGAAGTTCTTGGATGCTTTGTACGAAGACCCCCTTGGCAACATTAATAATGCTATGGTTAAGGCGGGATATAAAGAAGGTGCAGGGTCTACTGCACTAGTTAAGTCTTTAAAGCACGAGATTGTAGAGATAGCTACGTTGATTTTAGCGCGGAATGCTCCAAAAGCTGCTAATAAGCTTGTAGATATTATGGAAAGTAATATACCTATACCTCAAGCTAACCAAAAACTAAATGCTGCACAGAGTTTGCTAGATAGAGTAGGTGTTATTAAAGAAGCAAAGGTAAGTGTAGACCATACAGTCACAGGAGGTATCTTTGTGATGCCTGCAAAAGATAATATAACTATAGATATGGAAGATGCAGAGGTAATCAATGACTAGTCTACTACAAAAACAAGATAAAGAGATAGTGTTAGTAAGAAAGAAGGGTTCTACTATACCATTTGGTTACAAAGATTCGGAACACCACGAAGGTTTCTATGAACCTATAAAGTCTCAGTTAGATGCTCTAGATGAGACTGCTAGTTATGTAAAAAATAAAGCATTGTCATTGCGTGAAGCTTGCGATTACTTATATTATAAGACAGATAGAAAGATTAGTCCAGCGGGTTTAATGAAAGTAATAAATAAAAGATATAAATCGCTTGACATTTCATAAATTATTGTGTATAATATTCTTATAGAATATCTTAAAGAACAATTATTTTATTAATTTTATATACAATTAAAATAAAGAACTTCTTTAAGATACTCTTTAGATACAAGGAAAATAACTATGGCTACTGTTAGTAAATACATAACTGTAGAACAATTTAAAAAACTATATCCTGAACTAGACATAGAGCAGTATGCTGTTGTTAGTAACAAGGTAAAATTAAAGAATGACGGTACACCTGCAAAGAAACGAGGTTTTAAAAAAGGGGCTGTTAGACGCTTCAGCAAAGTTAAGGGAGCAAATAAAAAAAAGATAGCTAATAAAAAAATAGCTAGTAAGAAAGTAAAGACCGCTACAAGAGCTGCAAAGAAAGTAGCAAGCAATCCGAGAAAGAGTATAATATCTAAGGAAGCAATCAAAGGTGCTAACTTAGCGGGCAAGAGGATACTCTTTGAACCAAACCCCGGACCGCAAACAGATTTCCTCGCCGCCCCTGAGAAAGATGTTTTGTATGGTGGTGCAGCTGGAGGCGGTAAGTCTTACGCTATGTTAGTTGACCCATTACGATACGCACACAGAGAACAACACAGAGCATTAATACTAAGACGCTCTATGCCTGAACTTAGAGAACTCATTGATAAGAGTAGGGAGCTTTACCCCAAGGCTTTTATCGGAGCTAAGTTTAGAGAAGTGGACAAGATATGGAAGTTCCCTTCTGGCGCTACTATTCAATTCTCCTTCTTAGAAAAAGATTCAGATGTATATAGATTCCAAGGACAAGCCTACAGTTGGATTGGCTTTGATGAAATCACTCACCTACCCACCGAGTTTGCGTGGAACTACTTAGCCTCTCGACTAAGAACAACAGACCCAGAAATACAAACCTATATGCGTTGTACTGCTAACCCCGGCGGTAGCGGAGCATCGTGGGTAAAGAAAAGATATATAGAAGGAGCGCCAGCCAATGAAACCTTCTTAGGTAAAGACGGTGTGTTTAGAAAGTTCATACCTGCTTTACTACAAGATAACCCTTACTTAGCAGACACTGACTACTTAAAGATGTTAGAGTCTCTGCCTCCAGTACAAAGAAAACAATTACTAGAAGGTAACTGGGAAATTAATGAAGGTGCGGCGTTTGTAGAATTTGATACAGAAAAACATATTATTCCTCCTTTTGCTATACCTCCTAGTTGGTCAAGACTTAAAGGAGTTGACTACGGTTATTCTGCGGAGTCTGCTGTAATATGGGCAGCGGTTGACCCAGAAGATGATACACTTATAATATATAGAGAACTATATCAAAAAGGATTAACTGGTGAGGATTTAGCAGAACGCATAACAGCTTATGAAGAAGACGATGCTTATTCTATACCGGGAGTGTTAGACGGTGCAGCTTGGAATAGAACTGGCTATACTGGTCCAACAATAGGAGAGATACTTGTTAGAGCTGGACATAAGCTAAGACCGGCTGATAAAAATAGATTAGCGGGTAAAATACAAATACATGAAAGATTAAAACCTAATAAGATAGATGGCAGACCTAAGATGCAAATCTTTAACTCTTGTCCTCATCTTATTAGAGAATTACAAACAATACCGGTTGATAAGATAAGACCAGAAGATGTAGATACAAAAGCACCTGACCATGCCTATGATGCACTGCGTTATTTAATTATGTCACGACCAAGAGCAAATGTACACGAAGATATGTTTCAATTCAAACGAAACCTAGATACAGCACAACCCGTAGACGAAGTATTCGGATATTAAATTTATTTTGTCTTTAGGGGTTGACAAAACCTTTAAAGGACTGTATAATGTATATCTATTGGTTTTACTTAAATTTTGTGTAGATGGCTGACAAAAAAATAAAATACGATATAAACGAATCAGAGCAGCCATTTATGTCTGCTGATGACTTTGCTAGTATGTCTGAAGAAGAAATACCACCAGAACAAAACGAAGTATTTATTTCTAGGTTAGCTGGTTTAGTTCAAGAAAAATTTGAATCGGCGGAAAGAGGAAGACAAGATGATGAAGGTCGTTGGTTAAACTCTTATCATAACTACCGTGGTATTTATAATAAGAACATTAAGTTTAAAGAAAACGAAAAGTCCAAAGTCTTTATTAAAGTCACTAAGACTAAAACTCTTGCAGCTTATGGGCAACTTGCCGATGTAGTTTTTTCTGGCGCAAAGTTTCCATTACAAATACAAGAGACTCCTTTACCAGAAGGCATTGCTGAATACGCACACTTAAACCCTTTAAAAGAAACAATCGGCAGTCCTTTAGATATCTCGCCAGAGTTGGAAGGTAATCTAGATTACTCAGGACAAGAAGGAATAACAAATGATAATGTAGGTAACTTCAATCCCTACGATGTCGGGTTTGCTGGAGATGGTAACGAATTAAAGCCCGGCGCAATACAAACAGATTCAGATAAGTTCCTTGGTTCGTTAGAAGACGAATACAAAAACAAAGACGATGAAGTAGTTATAGAAAGAGGAGTAGCTCGTTCTCCTGAAATGCCGCAGATACAACCGGCACAAATTGCAGCGAGAAGAATGGAGAAGTTAATCCATGACCAGATTGAAGAATCAAATGGCACAACGGAGTTGCGTAATGCGTTATTCGAAGCGGTACTTTTGGGAACAGGCATCGTCAAAGGTCCATTTAATTATAATAAGACATTACACTCATGGGAAACTAAAGAAGACGGTACGAGAGCTTACAACCCGGAAGCAGTAAAAGTACCGCGTTTAGAGTTTGTTAGTGCTTGGGATTTCTATCCTGACCCTAATGCAACTTCAATGGATGATGCAGAGTGGGTTGTACATAGACATAAGTATAACAAGTCTCAACTAAGAGCATTAATGAATCGCCCTTTCTTTGACAAAGAAAAAATATTAGAATGTATAAGACAAGGTTTTAATTATAACAAGCGTTCTTTTGAAAGCGAAATAAAACTAGATAATAATACTAGTTGGAATGAAACAGAAAGATACGAAGTACTAGAGTACTGGGGAGTAATGGATGCAGAGTTTGCTAGAGAAGCTGGACTTAGTGTTGACCCTAGTATAGATGATTTAGAAGAAATACAAATCAATGCTTGGGTTTGTATGGGCAAGATTTTAAGACTTGTCTCTAATCCTTTTAAACCATCGCGTCTACCTTACCACGCATTCCCTTATGAAAAGAATCCTTATTCTTTCTGGGGTGTTGGAGTTCCAGAGAACATGGAAGACGCACAGCAGATTATGAATGGTCATGCAAGAATGGCTATAGACAATCTAGCACTAGCGGGGTCTTTAGTATTTGATATAGACGAAGCGGCTTTGGTTAGCGGTCAGTCTATGGAAATATATCCCGGCAAGATATTTAAAAGACAGGCGGGTATGCCCGGTCAGTCTATATATGGATTAAAGTTTCCTAACACAGCACCAGAGAATATGCAGATGTTTGATAGGTTTAGACAACTAGCAGACGAAGCAACAGGAATACCTTCCTACTCTCACGGTAACACAGGTGTTCAGGGAATGACACGAACAGCATCAGGTATGTCAATGCTAATGGGCGCAGCCTCTTTAAACATTAAGACGGTTGTAAAGAACTTAGATGACTTCCTGTTAAAACCATTAGGTAAAGCTTTTTATCAATGGAACATGCAATTTTATGAAGGAGAGTTAAATGTTACTGGAGACCTTGAAGTTAAAGCTACAGGCACTAGTTCACTTATGCAAAAAGAAGTTAGGTCTCAAAGACTCACAACCTTTTTACAGTCAGTACAAAATCCCGCTGTTGCGCCTTTTGTCAAGGTGTCGAAAATTATACAAGAACTTGCTTACAGTCTTGACTTTGACCCCGAAGAAATAATTAACTCGCCTGAAGAAGCGGCGATTTATGCGGAAATTATAGGACTACAGAATCAACAACCTGCACCAGAAGCAGCTCCACCGGGAGATGTGACAGGAACAGGGGATGGTAACATAGGTACAGGAGCAACGCCACAACCGGGCGAAGAGCAGTTTAGCGGTTCTACTTCTGCAAATGTTCTACCACAGATGCAGATGCCACAAGGCTAACAATGGATATTAACAAGTTAAAAAGTCTGGTGTCATCGCCTACTTGGCATTTATTTGAAGAGTATTTAGAAAAAGAAAAACAAATGAATGTTAATAGAGTTATGAACTCTACCGAAGATAAAGAAATCTGTAAGGCTCAAGGAAGATACGCTTTAGCAGAACAAATATTAAATATAAAAACAACACTAATGAAAAAATAATATGGGTGTACCGTCTCAACTAGACAATCTAAGAAAAGCGTGTGCTGATGGCAATGTAGAAGCTTGTAGAATGTTAAGAGAACAAACACCTTTAGAATACAGGGGAATGAAAATGGCACAAGGCGGATTACTAGAAGACTCAGCAAGAAACTGGAGAATGGAATCAACTTATCCAGAAGTAGAAAAAGGTGAGGCTAGAAGATTAAGCAAAGGCACAGTTCCCACAGCAGAGAGAGATGATAAATTTATGTACAGTCCATTAAAAACAGGTTATGCCGAAGGCGGCGAAGTAGATGCGTTTGATACAACAGGCTCTATGTTACAACCAGAAGTTCCATTAAACTTTGATGATGAATCCATGATGATGGAGGATGACATGATGATGGAAGATGACATGATGATGGAAGA
>ENA-UZWS01006630-UZWS01006630.1-metagenome-genome-assembly--contig:-Day-3-25m-contig-6630_pt1 | contig 13841 bp, 11 predicted proteins | sample MGYA00260343_ERZ794903 | MGnify/ENA metagenome assembly ERZ794903
CGGAACAATTTGTAAGACCAACAGGCGACCACACCATATCTTTTTAAAACTCGCTCTGCTTCTGCGTAAAAAACATCTAGATCAAACCAGTGAAGTGCCTGCGCGACTGTGATTAGGTCCACAGAGTGACGCTTGAGTGCCGGTGCCTGTTCGTTGGCAACTGCATAATTTATGTTGGACTGAGGCACTGCATTTACTATTTGGGCGGAGCTTGCGTCAGTTGCGTAAACCCGATCAAAGTGCAAAGCCACTTTCTGCGCGGCTTGTCCATTTCCGGTTCCGACATCCCAGGCCAATTTATGTTCACGACACTCTCCAAGCAGATAGCGGAATATAGTGTCAGGATACTTTGGTCGATGCTCAGCGTATAGGGAAGATTGAGTTGAAAAGTTGTCTTTGAATGCTTTTGGATTTTTATGAAACTTTGCTTTGAATCTCATCTTTGCATGAAAAAAATTAAGTTCAACAATTATCCACTTTCTCACAGTGAGAAATCAATTTTAACATAGGAAACAATGACGCAATTAAAATTAACAGGTTTTTGATAGTTTTTTATTGTAGCTCTCCATAAAAATATTTAAAAATGATGCCCTTGTTATTTTCATTTTTCTGCCAAAATTTACCACTAGCATCCTTTACGGGTCCTCCCTCTTGTCTTTTCATGATATATAAATATATAATTCCTGGAAAGAATATCAGGCAAACAATAAGAACTTTTCTTGAGCAAGGAATTGCATTTGCAACTCATAATAAGGTGATATTCCGAAGTCATTTTTGATTATATTAATGAAACTCTTTGACTCACACCACCATCTCTGGAACCTTCAGATTCTTGATTACATCTGGCTCAAACAAATTGGGAGCCCAAAACCGTTTGGTGATCCGACTCCGATTCAAAAGGATTACGTCAGGGAAGATTTTCTAAGTGACGTTGCCAAAAATAATAAAATAAATTTATCCGGGTCAGTTCACATTCAAGTCGACAGTGCGCTTGCTGACCCAGTAACGGAAACCCGTTGGCTAAGTAAATTTATACCAGAAGGAATTCCTTCTGGTATAGTCGGATACGTAGACCTGACAAAGGAAGATGCTGAAGATGTCCTCAAACGCCATCTAACCTATCCTAAATTTCGAGGTGTACGCCAAATCATTGCTATGCTGGAAAAACGTCCAGATCTTTCTTTCGCCGATGAAAACCTACTTCTAAATAAATGTTGGCAAAAAAGTTTTGCGCTATTGGAAAAACATAATCTCAGTTTTGACCTCCAGCTTTATCCTGAACAAATGAATGAATCTGCTGAATTCCTGAGTGACTTCCCTGATATACCAGTCGTTATAGACCACGCAGGCAGCCCTTACGATCAAAGCGAAACCGGACTTCGCATTTGGAAAAAGGGCATAACCAAACTGGCAGCACTCCCAAACCTTCACATAAAACTTTCTGGTTTTGGAATGTATGACCAAAATTGGTCCTCAGAATCTACTCAAATAATTTTCGATACAATCCTAGAGAAATTTAACCCAAATCGTATCATGTGGGGCAGCAATTTCCCTGTTGAACGATTGATGAAGCCTTACAGCTTTTGTGTAAAACAACTTTTAAAGTGGCTGACTCCGCTTTCAAATAAAGATAAACATAGTATAGCCTCAGAAACAGCACTAAATTTCTACAATGTCGATGAAAATTCTTAACTTTAAACTATCGAATTTGTGCGGAATCTTGAATTGCTTTTTTGAGTATCTCAAAATCAAAGTCTTTCCTTTTACATACATCTAGTATGATCTTTTCTTTACGAATCATTAGATCGATCGCTTTTGGAAGTTCTTTCGTAAGTTCTTTTGGAATTACAACGGCACCATGTCGGTCTGCATGGATCAAATCATTGTGCTGAACATTCATTCCAAAAATGTTTACTGGAATGCCTGTTTCTTCTATGCGCACATAAGCGTGGGCTGGTCCAATTTTTCCTGCCAGTACCTGAAATCCTGCTGAAAGGGCATCAAGGTCCCGAACCGAGCCATTGGTAACCACACCAATAACCCCAAGTGCATTATGAATGTTTGAATTAACCTCTCCCCAGAAAGCCCCAAATCCCGGCCTTTCATCAACATCCTGGATAACACTGATGCATGGTGTTGTTCCAGGAGATAAATATTCGTAATAAGACAAACTTCTGTCACGTTTTATATTTGGATCTACTTCAGAAGATGAACTTAATGTTGCTGTTCGGGCATAGCCGACAATCGGAGGTAGAGTGGTATCCGCACAAATCATCTGTTCAGTCGTAAAACAGCTGGTTCGGAATGTAGAATCGAGGAGTTCAAGTGAATTCAAGATTGTAGGAGTATCATATCTTCTGAAAATATTAAGCAGTCTTTCCGGGATTTGTTTCATTTGAAATCATTCTTTAGTCTTTAAGTAATTTTAATTTTTAGGATTATACTGCGGTCCACCCTCCATCAACCTTGATTGAGGAACCGGTCATCATTTTACTCATGTCAGAAGCTAGAAACAATACCGCGTTTGCAACATCATCTGCCTGTCCAACATGTCCAAGCGGGATTCTGCTTAAAATATATTCTTTGAACTCTTTTTCTTCCATAAAGGGTCTTGTCAAATCGGTCTCAATGAATGTTGGGCATACAGTGTTCACCCTAATCCCATTTTCTGCCAAATCCAAAGCCATACTTTTGGAAAAACCTTCCATTGCATGTTTGGATGCACAGTATACAGTTCTGTTTTGTCCTCCAACAATGCCCATCTGACTTGAGACGTGGATTATGGATCCTCTAATTCCCGATTCAACCATACCTTTAGCCACAACCTGGGCAACAAAAAAAGCTGATTTGACATTAAGGCCCATGACTTTGTCGAACCTTTCTTCAGAGACTTCACAGAAGTGTTCCGGAATGTTGTTGCCTGCGTTGTTGACAAGAATGTTAAAAGGACCTAACTTTTTCAAATTATTAACAGCTTCCATTGAGTAAATATCGGCCGCATGAACAGAAGCTTTTCCCCCGGACTTAATGATTCTATCCCTGACCTGCTCGAGCTGTTTTTCTGTCCTGGCAGTCAGCACAACTTCCGCACCCACAGCGGCCAGGGTTTTGGCACAAGCTTCACCGATACCTCTACCTGCGCCTGTCACCAGCGCCCGTTGTCCCCGTAAATCGTAAACTTTTGTGGCTGTCACGCAGCTTCTCCACTATAACGTCTAACTCTGAGATCTGCCTGTTCTTTGTGTCCGGCAAATCCTTCAAGCTTGCATAATCTTGAACAGTATTCTCCCACTTTTACACTGGCCTCATTACTGAGAATTTTCTGGTAAGTACATGTTTTGAGAAATTTTCCAACCCAGAGACCTCCAGTGTATCGTGCGGCTTTTAAAGTAGGCAAAGTATGGTTAGTACCTATGACCTTGTCTCCATATGAAACATTGGTACGAGGTCCAAGGAAAAGAGCGCCATAATTAACCATGTTTTCCAGAAACCAGTCATCTTTTTTGGTCATTACCTGAACATGTTCGAAGGCTAGTTCATTTGCTATTTCAAGCATTTCATCATAAGAATCCGCTACAATAATCTGTCCGTAGTTTTGCCATGCTGGCTCTGCAGTGTCACGCGTTGAAAGAGTTTTCAATTGTTTCTTTACTTCTTCCAATGTCTGGCTGGCAAGATTCATGGAATTAGTTAAAAGGACAGCTGGAGAAGTCGGGCCATGTTCGGCTTGCCCCAGGAGATCTGTAGCGCACATTTCCCCATCTACTGTTTCATCTGCTATAACAAGAGTTTCTGTTGGTCCTGCAAAAAGATCAATTCCAACTCGTCCATAAAGCTGCCTCTTAGCTTCAGCTACATAGGCATTGCCAGGACCAACGAGCATGTCCACAGCAGTTATGGATTCAGTTCCTAATGCCATGGCCGCGACTGCCTGGACACCTCCGATCACGAAGATATCGTCTGCTCCTCCTAGATGCTGAGCTGCAACAATGGCATCAGATGGGCGCCCCTCATAAGGGGGAGCGCAGGTAATGATTTCCTTCACGCCGGCAACTTTTGCAGTTACAACAGACATGTGGGCAGATGCTACCATTGGGAACTTACCCCCTGGGACATAACTCCCCACACGGTTTATTGGGATATTCCTGTGACCAAGAACTACTCCTGGAAAAGTTTCCTCTTCAACGTCATTCATGGAATCCCGCTGAATCTGGGCGAAGTTACGGATCTGCTCCTGTGCAAAGCAGATGTCACTAATTGTTTGTGTATCAAGTCTATCAATACAGGACTGGATTTCTTTTTCAGAAAGTCGGAATTCACCCGGTGACCAATTGTCAAAACGTCCCGAAAGTTCCCTGACAGCTGCGTCTCCACGTGAATTAACATCGTCAAGCAATTTTTCTACAGTATCTCGAATTTGTTTTTGGGCTTTGTCCCGTTGTTCTTCTGAAATAGCCTCCTTTAACCAGTTTGCCATAATTTACCTTATTTTTTTGAATGATTGTAGGACATAAAACTTAACCTGTTTACGATGTATTAACTCATGGAATAGCCGCTGATTTGCATCCAAAGTGAGATCTCGTCTATCGCATGATATTCTCTAACTACAAGATCTTCTTGCATTTCGGCATGAGTTATTGCCATTATTACCACAGGAGCACCTGTTGGTTCACCAAAACTTCCAAATCCGGTATGTTCCGCTGAAAATGACCAACGTAAAGCAATTCTGGTGTTTTTACCTTCCTCCTCATTGACTATCCAATGATGAACCCTGTAACTACCTTTTCGGAAAGATTTAGTGTACCCTGTGAGAAATTCAATAAGCTGATCACGACCATAAATAACTTTCCCTTCAGGAGCATGAATCTGGCAGGCCCTGTTGTGCGATTTTTCCAGAGCGTTGAATTCTGATTGCTCCCATAAAGCCTGGTAACTTTGAGCGAGATTTTTTGCAGACCCTGAAAGTGGATCTGATTCGGGAAGCCCTTCCCAGCGTTTAACGTAATCCTGAACGCTGGGAACAGTACTTCCTGCGTTCTTTAGATTTAAAGCCAACTGGCGTCCGAATTCATGGGGTTCGAGTCCTACCTGTTTCACAATGGCGGACTGATCACGCACCATCCATTCATCAATCACCTTGTTTCCCCTGCATATACAGTCAGCGATGACTCTATAATTAACTTTTGAACCAGTAGGAGATCCGCAAAAGCCGTCTCCGAGATGTGTTGCTGAACTGAGGATCCTGTGTGATGAGTAGAATGTACCTGGCTCGTCCTCAGAACCAATCACATCCTCTCCCAGCAACTGTCGGTCAGGAAACATCTGCAAAGTTTTGTAGGTAGAACTAATCACATCTTCAACATTTTCTGAGACACTTGTAGGGGTCTTCACCGGAGCCTTTTCACCATAATAATCTCTTATACGCTCCACTCCACTTTCCTCCCAGATTCGATAAGTGATCTTGAGGATGTAATCTTTTAAATTCTTAAATTCTGAGTCAAATCCTTCCATTTTAATAACGTTTTCTTTTAAATTTTATCCCTTTACAGCACCTGCAGTCAAACCGCTGACTATCTGACGCTGGAAGAACATTACCAGCACAAAAAGAGGTAAAGTTGTTGATACAACTGCAGCAACTGCTGACATAACTTCTCCTTCCTGTTGAGTTGATCCCAGAAAACTGGCTATCTTTGGTACCATTGTCTGATTTTCCTGACTTAGAAGCATTGCCGTAACCGCAAAGTCATTGTAGGCAAGGAGGAATGAGAACAAGCCAGTAGTTATGACACCAGGCCACATCACTGGAATAATAATATGCCTAAATGCCTGAAAACGATTGCAGCCATCAACCAAAGCACTTTCATCAAGCTCTTTGGGGATATTCAGAAAAAATGAGTGCAGCATCCAGAGTGTAAAGGGCTGGTTTATTGCTACCAAAACAATAATCGTTGTAGGAAGATGTCCCCAGATGTTCCATTGAAAGAAGGGCAGCAGATATCCTGAAACCAATGTGATATGGGGCATTGCACGAAAGACCAGAGCCAGCATAAGTAGCCAGAGCGCATAGCGATAGCCAGAACGGGCAAGAGCATATCCTCCAAGTGTCCCAATGGTCAGTGAAATTATTACTACAAAAAAAACCACAATTGATGTATTTATTGCTGACAGCCAGAATTCGTGCTCAATCCAGGCGTTTCTGTAACCATTTAAAGTAAAGGTACTACCAGTCTCTGCCAGAGTTTGGATTCCATAAACAGCATTTGCCCAGTCAGCCTTTGAAAAGAAATCTCCTTGTACCTTGAAAGAACCCCAAAGTGTCCACAGGAAAGGGGAAATAGCCACTATCAACCAAGTAATGACAAAAGCTGAAGAGCAAATAATAAGAACAATTGAACGTTGGTTATATGCTGTAGTGATGTTTACCTCTTTATACTGTTTTGCTATTGAATTCTTTCCAAATCATTATCAGTACTGGTATCAGAAGTATACCGACTCCAATTATAGTTAGCATGGATGTTGCTGCAGCAGAACCAAACAATTGTAAAGCATCTTCACCTCGTAGATCGTTAAATATAATCCATGACAAAGATGTTGCATTGGCAGAAGCATTGAATCCAACAATTGGTTCAAAAACCCGAAAATTATCCATCAGCTGTATTAAAGTGACAAAGATAATCAATGGCATAAGGTATGGTATTACAACATAACGTTTTTGTTGCCAGAGTGAGGCTCCATCCAACATTGAAGCTTCCAGAGTTTCTTGAGGGACTGTCTGCAAACCTGCATAGAACACTATGAAAGCAAATGGTGTTGAATGCCAGATCCCGTACACGATCAACATAATCCAAGTCAAGGCAGGAGAAGCCTTAAGTGAAAGATCATTATCTTTGAAAATTCTTTGCAGTGTTGATCCAATTATACCATCAGCATCAATCATCCAGAACAAAATCAATGATCCTATCAATGGTGTGACTATCATCGGCAACAGGGAAAAAAAGATTGTGGGTCCTTTTAACCAACTAGCAAGAGAATTAGTGCCCAAGGCAATTAAAAAGCCTAAAATAATTACAAATGGTGTGACCACAAAGGTATAGGTAATCGTAAACGCCAATGCCTTGTAGAAAGGTAGATTCATAATTCGTGAAAATAAATCTTTCCAGCCGGTAGCAACATTCCAAGAAGTCTTAATTTCAGCAGCAGCAAGGTGATTACGATTAGTGTATGTTTCAAATCCATTGAAGACCCCCAGAGGCTCTTTCTCTCTAAGATGTGAAGTAGCTTCAGCATCCACAGATGTCTCTTTTTTACAGCCAAATGGATCGCAAGTTTCACTAACTCTTATAACTTGTTTATGTGCAATAAATAGCGACTGAGTCATAGCTGAAAAAATAGGAACTGCTATCAAGAGAATCATTGATAACAACGAAGGCAGGATAAAAAAAATGAATGTACGATGAGGCATTATTGCTAACCAGACTTTAATTATAGAAGTCTATCAATAATAGAAGTGCAAATAGGGGGCAGTAAAAGCCCCCCTTTAATTAAATTCTAGGAAAAATTTTAAAGGAAACCTTTCTCTTTAGCCGAAGCAGTATATGCTGCCTCGACATCAGCCAAAGCTTGCTGAGCACTTTCATTCCCTTGTAAAAATTCTGATAATTCAGAGCCAAGAGCGCTATTCAATAGTCCTGCATACGGCAACATGGGATATGGAGTTGCGCCAGCCGAAGCTGAGGCAAATACGCCAGCCGAAGCTTTACCGGGAACGAAACCTTCAATAAGCCAAACGGCTTCATTGTTGTTGGCCTTAACCATTTCAGTTGAAATACCATTCATCATTGCTATGAATGTTGCCTCAGCATCTTTGTCTGAAATGTTTTTTGCAATAGTAAATCCGTCCCACCATAGAGTGGTCGCCGGAGTCGATCCACCTGCAACAGTTGGTGCACTCGCTAGTACTGTGTTACTGGTAATATTTGAAGTTGAACCTTTGTCATCAAGAATAGTACCTCCTCTTGTACCCCACATGGTGGCTAAACCAAGTTTTCCTGCTTCCCACAATGCTGCAGTAGCATTTGAATCAAATGTAAGGAAATCAGGATTTGAGTATTCTGTAAGTGATTTGATCATTTTTAGTGCTGCCACCCCTTTGGCATTGTTGACACTTGCAATTGCGGTTCCGGGCTTAAATAATTGGCCTTTGTAACCCATATACATATTGATAAACTCTTCACCAAGATTCCAACCCGTCTTAGTATTCAAAGCAAAAGGGTATTCCATAATGCCCTTTGCCCTAATTGCCTTTGCTGCTGACAATATTTCTTCATATGATTTTGGAATTCCTACACTTGCTTTATCCAGTATATCTTTGCGATAAAATAAATGCTGCGCATTAGCCATAAATGCCACGGCCATGATCTTTCCGTTAATCGTTATGAGTTGATTTTTTTTCAGACCTTTACCGTGTTTCGCTACTAGATCGTTAAGCGGTCGAATTAATCCTTCATTCAGAAGTGGAACAATCGAGCTATTTGCAACAACAGCACTCGTAAACTCTGCTGGATTAGCAGTTAGGCCAGCAACAACTAAAGTTCTATGCTCTTTAGTTGTGTTTTTTGTAAAAGTAACATCTCCACCAGCGCATTTCTCAGCAGCAGAAAGAACAGCGTGTATGGCAGGGAAGTCATTTGCCAAAATTCTTATTGAGCCACTATTGATACCACAAGCAGCATAAGTTGCATGCACTAATAGAAACATGAATGTTGATGTTAGGGTAATTTTAGATAGCATTTTCATCATCTCTCTCCTTTTATGATTGGGGACTTAATTTAATATCCATTCCCCCATTGATTAATTAGTTTGGAATGTTTAATACAAACAATCCTTATTTACCCCAAATTTTCCATTCATATGAATGGTATTTTGGGGCTGGCCACAATGATATACAAACGTATTCAATCAAAAAATAATAACTATTGAAAAAAAAGACTGAAATTTGTATACATATTTGAGTCGTTTAGATTTACATACGTATTCATTCAATGCAAGAAAAATATTGCAGATACAAAATAAAAGATGTAATTATTGTAAACGATATGTAGTTTTGTGAAATAAATGTTTTATAAATTCATGTAAATATAGGGAAAAATAACTTCCCGTGAAAATATGGAAAAGGATCGCAATTGAAGTATAAATAAATCTAAATTTATAAAATTTAATACAATTTATCACTAGTGTCCCAACAAGTTATCGAATAAATTCAATTGGATAGAATCTTCGATGAACATAGGATTATTATTAGAATTATCAAGCAACTGAATTAATGATATTTTTTCAAATAAGGTCAGACTCAATACCTGTAGAATATTGTAGAGTAATGTCTCTATTTTTAGCCGTTTTTTGATAATGGCCACAAGCACATAAACAGAAACGGCGATCCAGATTTGTGTTTTGACTGCGTTTTCAGAGGTTCCGTAAAAAGATTTTATTTGCAAGTGCTGTTTAATCCATTTAAAAAATAGTTCGATTTGCCATCGGTAACGGTAAAGATCGGCAATTGTCTGAGCCGAGAAAACAAAATTATTTGTCAGAAAATTAAAATGTTTTTCCGTTTCACTGTCATAGTAGTGTATACGACGTAGTGTTTTTGGATATGCTGCTGAGCTATTCAATCCTGTCAGTACAACGGTATGGTCACATATTACGCCTTTATTCATCTCTACAGGACGTGAATATCGACGTTTGAATTTAGTATTGGATTTTGCCCTAATCACAAAATACGCACCAGCGGTATGCCAGCTGTAAAGGCGTTTAAAATCCAAATAACCTCGATCCATAATATAAAAGGCTCCTGTTTCAGGTATAAGAAGATCGAGTGCATTTACGTCATGCATTTTTCCATCTGAGATGTGCATAAAAACTGGTATATTACCACGCAAGTCCAAGAGAGTATGCAGTTTTACCGCAGATTTGGTTGAACGAAACAGTGCCCATGGAAAAACCGACATGCAAAGATCAATGGTCGAGGCATCCAATGCGTAAACTGTATTTTTCAATTCCAATCCTAGATCCTCTCTGGAGTATAGAGGACGGGCTATTTTAATCAAAGCATGTGCAAAGTCAGCATAGATGCGCCAATCACGTGTTTTGTTTGCATTCGAGAATGTATTACGAGATATACCTCCTCGGATTCCGATGTGGTAGAGTTTGGGCTTATGGGCCCGAAGACAAATTTCAATATCACGTAAACTTTCTCTATGTGTAAGCTGACCGAAGGCCATGCAAAGAAATTGATCGAAGCAGTTGAAAGACTTTACATAACGGTTGCCACTATACCGTTCGACACATTTTCTAAAGGTGTGGATAGGTAGATGGTCCATCACCTGAGAAAATATATATTCGCCTGAAAACATACTGCTCCTTTTTCATATGAAAATGAGTAGCATGACTGACTTCAAGCAGAATGCTCAAGTCGGTAACTGGCATAATCCAATGTTATTCTTGTGTTATCATATAGTTACGAGAATAATTGTTTTTTTCTTGGGACACTAGTGACAATTTATGAAGAATGATATGAAAATATATCGTACACCTCATGCAGAAATGAAGAGACAAACAATGACTTGTCCAAGACAAAAGAAACACTGCATGTTGTTGAATCAATGGAAAAGGTTGAGAGATTTTGACATATGAGATATATACATATAAATAATGAAATATATTGCAGTTATTTTCAATGTTAATAAAAATTTTATCCTATTAATAGAGGAGTGAATTTGGATAGGCACACAAAGAATAAAGAACTGATTTCTGCTTTGAGGCTGGCAATGTACGATTTCAGCGAAAGTAGTGTTCGCAAAGAACTTGATAAGCTTTTTATTTCAGAGCCCGTATTACACCTTTGCTATCCACTTGGAGATAAAGTTGGAGTAGATAATTATTACATGGATGTTTTTGCTCCACTTCTTAGGGCTCTGCCTGATTTAGAACGTCGGGACACTATTGTGATGGCCGGACCAACTAAAGAAGGTGCTGATTGGGTAGGTTGCTGTGGTTATTACACAGGCACATTCAGTAAAGCATGGTTGGATATTCCGCCGACAGGGCATCAAGTTGCCATGAGATTACACGAGTTCTATCGCTTTGAAGATGAGAGAGTGACAGAAGTACAGACTCTATGGGACATCCCTGAGTTGATGATGCAGGCGGGGGCTTGGCCGATGGCTCCTAGTCTTGGTCGTGAATGGCAGGTTCCTGGACCTGCAACTCAAGATGGAATTATTCAAGGTCCCTATGATGAATCAAGTAGTTCAGTAACATGCCAGTTAATAATTGACATGCTTACCGCAATGCAGAGGCATCCGTCTGAGGGAGGCCCAGAAGTAATGGAAATGAAAAAATTTTGGCACCCAAAAATGAACTGGTATGGCCCCTCTGGTATAGGAACATGCCGAGGTTTAGAAGGATTTCGAAATTGGCATCAGATTCCTTTTCTTGCTGCCATGCCGGACCGAGGTCAGTTTGTTGATCAGATTACGAACCATTTCTTTGGTGATGGAGATTATGTAGGAGTTACAGGTTGGCCCAACATGATCCAGACTATGTCTGATGGAGGCTGGATGGCTATTGCTCCGTCTGGAAAGAGAATTACTTTACGAAGCCTGGATTTCTGGAGGCTGGAAAATGGGCTGATCCGAGAAAACTGGGTTCTGGTAGATTTGCTTGATGTCTATGACCAGATCGGTGTTGATGTTTTTGCCAGAACTCGTGAGTTCAATAAGGTGCGTAAAGGTTTTGATCCTGAGACTGGTGTTGCACGTAAATAGTAAACTAAAATGAAAAGCTATCAAGATCAAAAATCATTTATTTTATCATTTTATGATGAGCTAGAAGCAGCAAATGCAGACAGTGTTAGAAAGGTCATCAGTCAGTTTACAAACACAGACTTTCAATGGTACGGTGTCTATCCGTTTAACGAACAGAACGGCGGAGATGCGGTGGCAGAAGTTTTCTGGATCCCTTTTCTCTCTACCTGGTCTAATGTTCAGCGCCGGCAGGATGTTTTTCTGGCAGGTACCAGTGAGATTGACAATACTGACTGGGTTCTCAGCATGGGACACTTTATGGGCCTTCTGGATGGAAATTGGTTAGGTTTTCCTGCCAGCCGAAAATTGGCTTTCCTGCGTTATGCTGATTTCAATTGCATTAAAGATGGTAAAATAATAAGAAGCAGTTTTTTCTGCGATCTCATTGGCTTCATGTATCAATTGGGTATCAACCCCTTACCTCCCCAAACTGGTGCTTCTTTCATTTATCCTGGTCCAAGAACACATGATGGACTATTATTTGAACCTCAGGACCAGAGAGAGTCCCAGAAAACTCTTGAATTGGTAAACCGAATGATAGGCGATCTTTCAGATCTTAATAAAAATAAAAATGACTGCCCATCTCCAGATTTGCTAAAAAAAACTTGGCACGATGACATGACTTGGTACGGTCCAGCTGGTATTGGAGCATCTTACACTATTCCGCGATACCAGGAACAACATCAGTTCCCCTTCAGGAGAGGGCTTAAGGGTAAGGTTTTTAATGGCCACATATGCCGATTTGCAGAGGGAAACTATGCGGGTTTCTTTGGCTGGCCAAACCTAACTAATACTCCCATTGGAGGTTTTTTGGGATTGCCTGCGAGTAATATTGCAGCAGATATGAGGGTTGTGGATATCTACCGCCGGGAAGGAGAAAAACTCTCTGAAAATTGGGTGTTAATTGACCTGCCTTGGTGGTTAAAACAACAAGGAGTCGATGTTCTAGAAAGAACAAAGAAGATTATTAATTACTAAGTGTATCTCCCATGAACTATTTTATTCAAATACTGTAAAGACGGTTCAAGATTTTCAGTTAAGTCTACCCATCGATAAATTGCCGACGGACAATTGTATAACACAATCCACTATAACAGTTCAAAATACTTTCTAGCTTAAGGATATTTATATAGAAATTCTTGATGATCCACGGACAATCAATTCACCCATTATGACTTTATGATTCGGCGGATTTTCCGGTTTTTTTATTCGTGAGATAAGATCTTCTACAGATGCATCAACCATATCCCTGACAGGTTGGCGAACTGTTGTCAGGTTGAAACTCGGCCATGAGGCCATAGGGATATCGTCAAAACCGATGATCGAAACATCTTCTGGAACTCTTAATTTCATACCACTTCTAATGGCATCAAGCGCACCAAATGCCATAATGTCGTTAGAACAGAAAATAGAGTCTGCTGGATCGGGTCTTTCCATTAAGCGAACAGTAGCTGCGTATGCTTCATTGTAGTTGTAATTACCAACTTCTCTTAATGTATCTACACCATTCTTATTCATAATTTCAAGAAACCCTTTTTCTCTATCGATACTTGTTGTAGTATCCTCACTGCCTGCAAGATATGCTGGGCGTTTATGTCTTGAATCTAGTAAGAATTGAGCTACCATGCTACCTCCAGCCTTGTTGTCACAACAGAACCAACTGGCATTTGATTTTGGAATATATCGGTTAAAAAGGGTGACAGGAGTCCCTCTTCGCTCACACTCATAGGACATGTCTGAGCTCAATGTAGCTGCTGTAATTATAATCCCGTCTACTTGGTATTCGAGTAACTGCGGAAGGATGTCGTCCAAGCTCTGATCTCTGTGTACTACAAATAACATCACTTTCTGACCATTTTCTTGAAATTTCCTACTCAATAGATCTAATACTTCCGGGTAAAACGGATTTGTCGTTACGTTTGAGATAACTATTCCAACCATGTTAGACCGTCGAGTGATTAGACTTCGCGCCATAGC
>ENA-UZWS01007488-UZWS01007488.1-metagenome-genome-assembly--contig:-Day-3-25m-contig-7488_pt1 | contig 13745 bp, 11 predicted proteins | sample MGYA00260343_ERZ794903 | MGnify/ENA metagenome assembly ERZ794903
AAGGTGCTATGTCTTTTGAAGATAAGTTTAATCTTAAGTATGCACATAGTCTAAGATCGTTATTAGTTAATGATGGGTGAGTAGATTTAACTTTTTTAAGAAAATCCTTGTCAGCATTATTAAAAGCTTCTTCAAAGAACTTCCAATCATCTTTATTATTTAAATTCCTGTCAATCATTTTAATAACAGAAAATATTTTATCTCCTGATTCAGACTTTTTTAAATCAGATTTAATTTTACTCAAGAATTGATTTTTTTTAATCATACTCATAGTGGAAATTGCAAGTTCTCTGTTTTTACTTTCAATATCGTTCTGTAGTTTATTGTTTTCCACAGCCATTAGAGCTTGTTTTTTTTCAATTTCAATTAACTCTAACTTATTTTGATTTGTTCTTATGATTTTTTGTTCTTTTTCTCTGTAATACTTTTCATAAGACCTATTAAACAGAAAAAACACAATAGCAAAAACTAAGAAATAATTAGCAATCATAAAATTTGAAAAATACCATGGCCTTTCGACTGAAAACGATATTGAATCCATATTAGAAGAATAAAGATCTCCAACTCTTGCTCTAACTTTAAACTCATAATCACCTGGTTTTAAATTATTGAATTCAATAAAAGGTGATTCATTGACTGAGACCCATTCGGAAAGATATCCGTCCAATAAATATTCAAAAGTAATAGGTTGAAATTTTTGATAATTAGAGACATTTATATGAAATCTTAAGTTATTAAAATTAGATTCAAGTTGAATAAATTCATCTCTATTTATCGCTAGAGGATCTTGATTTAACTCAAAAGATTCGACCTTATTGATTTTAACTTCGGGTGAAGACAATTTATACTTGTCTAAATCAATGGTTATAAACCCATTGTTTGTTCCAATAATATATTTGGATTTATCAACTTTAGAAATATTCTCAAATACAGTTCTTCTTAACTGATTAGTAGACACTATTGAACTTACTTTTTTATTTCCCGAGACTAGATCTTTATAAACGTAATGAATATTATTTTCTGAAAAGAGCCATAATTTTCCATCAAAATCGTTTCTAATAATACCATACAATAAGTCTTCAGATGATAACTGTGAAAGCAATGTGTCTTTTGTGAAATCATTGGAAAGAGAATTATACTTTAACATTCCTTTATCATAATTATAAAAGATGTTATTATCAAATTTAGCGAGACTAGTATTTCCTCCTTTTACAGCGATTGAATCTAGCTCATAATCTATAATGTTTTTAAAATCTGAACTTACAGAAAGTTTATAAACCCCTTTATAACCATGACTAACAATGATTTTTCCATTATTAGAAATTTCAAAAAAACGAGAAGATATATCAAAACCTGAAATATTATTTTTAACGATCCATTTGTTATTCACTTTTGATAAAACCTTCAACCCATAATAACTACCCTCTAAAATTTCTGATGAATCATCAGGAAGTTTTCTAAATGTCCATGATCCGTTGGTATTCGGTATTTTTTGTGCACTTCCGTTAAATACAACATAAGTTCCGTTATTATGTCCACAAAACAAGGTGTCATCAATTTCAATTAAACTCCACACTTGTCCACTAGTGTTTTCTATAAGCTTAAAAGAATCATTTGAATTATATTTTTTATAAAACAACCCTTGATTTGTACCTATATAAAGATTGTTTTTAAACAACTTGGTTGCATATATAGTCCCTAAAACCCCATTATTATCAGAATATATTGAATAAGGGGAATCGTTATTAATTACTGTTATACCGTTATCAAGACCAAGCCAAATATTATTTTTTGAATCCTCGTATATAGATAGAACAGTATTATTAGCCAAGCCTTCAGATTTGTCAATTTTTTTAAATGATTTTAAGTCAGGTTCCAAAAGAAATAATCCTTGCCCAACTGTTCCAAGGGCAAATGAAAAGTCCTTCAATCGAATTGCTGAGAAAACAGAAAATCCAATTTGAAATGAATCAATAGATGAGGGGACTTTATATAATAACCCAGGTTTATTTTCCAAATAAAAACCATCTCTAGCGGTCAAAATTAATAATCCTTTTTTTGAGGGAAAAATATTTACAATTTGAGATGGTAATTGAATACTGTCAATAACAAGTTCTGGTTGACCATTAACTAATCTAAAAAGGCCTGTATCTAAGGCTATATATATTTGCCTGTCGATTGAGAAGGAATTGTTAATTATACCTTTAAACTTTAGGTACTTAACATCGTTATTATTTTTATCAATAAAAATTAACCTAGAAATTGATTGGAAAATTATCCAATTATCTAAAAGCAGGATATTCCAGAATTCTTCATCTTCCTCAATTTTTAAATCTAATTTATCTACAAGGGAGGTATATATTAATTTTCCATTACTAGACTTTTGGAAAAAACCAAAATCAGAGTGAGTCCCTATATATATTTTGTCTTCAATGTTTTTAACAGAACGAATAACACTCCCATTAGGAGAATCATAATTATTCCAACTTGTTCCATTAAATAATAACAACGCTTCACTATTTGAAAATAAAATTTCATTATCTGATGATTCAGAAATCATCCAGTTTTGATTTGCAGCATTATATTCCTGTGGAGAGTAAGATTGTATAGGTGGTAACGATTGTGAAAAAACTGAAAAGCTTAATAAAAAAAGAAGTATAAATTTTTTCAAAATACTGATAATTAGATATTTACAATAAATTTGCAAATGATATTCAATTGTAAATTTAAAATAAAAAACCTAAACTAAAAATTTAGTGTATAGTTATTAATAATTAAAAAACTTTGAATCATTCAAAAAGTTAAATATATTTTTTAAAAAAAAAATCTTTGGAACGATTATTGAAATAAATCTTTTATGAAAAATAAAAGAAGAGAATTTTTGAAAAATGTATGTCCATCTGTTGCCTTAGCATTCTTTGGCGTAACCATGCTAGAAGCGTGCTCATCTGGAGGTGATGATAATGACGTTCCCTCTGGTGGTGGTGGAACTGGCAATAACAATAGCAAAGGTTACACTGTTAGCGGCAATACAGTTGTTATAACATTAAGTAATTCAAACTTTTCATCACTAAATAGTAGTGGATGGATGAATTTTGGAGCTGAAGCTATGTTAATACTTAAAATTGATGCTTCAACTTATAGAGCATTTACTAATTCTTGTCCTCATCAAGGAAATTCAAGTCAGTGGAGTTATAACACTTCTCAAGACAGGTTTGTTTGTGGTGCTCATAACAACACTTATCCAACTGATTGTACAACATCTGGAACTGCAGGTGGAGCGTTAAAATGTTACACTACTGCTCTTAACGACGGGAAGTTAACAGTAACAAAATCTTAATATAAATATTAAACTATTTGATAATTTAAAAATGCAAAGAAAATTGCATTTACTATTAATAGATGAGTGGAAAAAGTAAATTCTTTTTCAACTATTTTCAACTGAAAAATAACTTGAGTTATAAGTCCAATTACAAACCATCCAATGTAGTTTTGTAATGGTACTTCGGGTAAATCAAATATCCAAAAGCCTAAAAGAGGAGCTACGGGTTCTATTAATAAATCTAAAGCGATCATTAAGATTGCTCCCATTAAAATAGATACATATTTGTTTTTAAAAATAAATGAAGATAGAGATCCTGTGATATAAGTTAATATTATCCAATTAACCCCAATTAGCACGGGCACACCTAAAATTTTAACACCAAGGTTGTCTAAATAAACATAATCTCCAAAAATAAGACCATAGTTTACACCNNAGTATCTCTGACATCATTCCAATAAAAAATATTAAAAAAGCTGATTTAAGTTCTTTACTCTCTAATTGTTTTTGATTAACAAATAATAAAACAAACGATATAAAAAGATTAATAGGAGTAAATGCTAAAAAAAATTCTTTATTTCCGTATGAAATTCCGACCATACCACATAAGTGAAATAACCATATTATAAATACAGAAATTTTGGAGGTAGTATTATTAGGAATTAAGAAATTCATTTATTTTTTATTAATTGTGATACAATTTTGGCAGATAACAAGCATAATGGAATTCCTCCACCCGGATGAACACTACCACCACAAAAATATAGATTTAATATTTTATTAGAAAAATTAGGATGCCTTAAAAAAGCAGACATTAAGTTATTACTAGATGATCCATATAGCGAACCCATATATGACTGAGTATTAGACTCTATAGTTTTAGGGGTGTATACTTTTTCACATTCAATAAAGTCTTCTATATTAACTTTTAATATTTTATTAATTTTTTTTATTATGTTACTTTTAACTTGATCAATCATGTTGTCCCAATCTTGACCAGAGTCGTTTGGGGAATTAATCATTACAAACCAGTTTTCACAATTTATTGGGGCGTCTCCTTTAACATCTTTAGATGTAATGTTAACATAAACTGTTGGATCATCTGAAATAGTATTGTCTTCAAAAATTGCCTGAAATTCAGTTTTATAATCCTTTGAGAAAAAAATATTATGTAAATCTAAATTTTTAAATTCTTTTTTTACACCCCAATAAAATATTAGAGCAGAACTTGATCTTTCTTGATTTAATATCTTCTCTGGCTGATAATAATTCTTTAATAAATTTCTATAGGTTGGGACAATATCCATATTCGAAATAACAATATCAGATTCGTAAGATTTTTCTCCAACCATAACACCTCTAGCTCTTTTATTTGATACTAAAATTTCTGACACATAACTATTAAACTTAAAATCTATTCCATGTCTTAAAGCTAAATCGTATAATGAAGAGGTTATGTTATGCATTCCTTTGTCAGAAACATAAGTTCCGTACTCTTGTTCTAAGTGTTGAACTAAAGTCATCATGCCAGGCGTCTTATAAGGTGAAGATCCATTATATGTGGCAAATCGGTTAAAAAGTTGAACTAAATGGGGTTCTTTAAGTTCTGACTCATTGACTTGATTTAAAGTTTTATTTATTTGAAATGAAAAAACATTAAAAAGACCATTTAATAAATCTTTAGTAAAATAGGTTTTTAACTTATGAAGCGATTGTTCTAAAAACATGTTTTTAGTTAACTCATATTTCCTTTTAGCTTTCAAAAGATATTCAGAAACAATTGACTGCTTTACACCTAAAATATTTTCTATTTCATTTGTGAATTTTGATTTATCAGAGTATGCATTAAGTTTGATTCCATCATCCCAAAAGTATCTACAGGAAATATCTTTTTTTTTATAATTAAAATAATCTCTTGGATTTTCATCAAACAAAACAAATAACTCATCTATAAAGTGTGGCATTGTTAACAGAGATGGCCCTGCGTCAAACCTGTAGGAACCTAAATCAAAGCTAGTTAATTTACCTCCGGGAAAATTATTGTTTTCAAAAACTATAACATCATAATTCATTGACCTAAGCCTTAATGCTGTAGCAATCCCTCCAATTCCAGAACCTATAACAATTGCTTTTTTCAATTTTAAAATACTTTAGTTTTCTTGTCTACTATCTCAAATCTAGCAAACAAGTCTTCTTTATACCAATTTCTTTGTCTTGTTTTTTTTACTATTTCTGCATGATTTTTATTTTTATATGCAAAATCAGTGACTGACTCCACATTCTCCCATATACTGAAAGTAGCTTGTTGTATAAAAGGTAACTCTCCAATTCCTTTAAACCAAATAACACCAGAAGCATTTTTTATTGCTTTTGAAGCTTGAGGAACTGATTTCCAAAACTCAAATAATTTTTTAAAATTCAAAGTAGCTCTCGTTATAATCGCAATTTGTTTTGATTTATCAACAGAAACATTATTCCCTTTAAAAGGATTTAAACCATCCCATTTACCATGACTATGGATTGGATTCAAAAAATAGTCCTCTCTTGAAAAAGCTTTCTTTGAAATCAGTAAAGCATGATCGCTTTCATTTATAAAATTATCAGCACTAAAGCGATCTTTCCAAACACAAAGTATTGAATACGTTCCAAAATCAGGATAAAGACTAAAACCCGCTCCAGCCCCAGTTCCTAGTAATTTAAAAAATTTTAGTCCGGGAACCTTATTCATCAACTCAAAAGCTAAATACATTTGCTTAAAAGCCCAAAATTTATTTGTATTGTATTTAAAAAATGAAATTGTTGTAATCACTAAGTTTTATAAATTATAAGTTGATTTTAAAAGTGAAATAATTTTTTCTTTTGTATTTATACTAGCAAATGAAGCTTCCATTGATTTGATATTTACTTTTAAGAAGTTACTTTTAACCCAATCAAAATGAGTGCCCAAAATATCATATTCATTATTTAAATTAGTATCTGAAATTGTTCTGCCATCAGTGTTAATACTAATTGAAAAGTCATTTTTATATAAAAAATCAACTGGATGATCCTTAAGATTTTCATAAACTTTTGTAACCATATTACTAGTCAAACAAAGCTCTAGGTGGATATTATTTGCCTTTAATTCTTTCAACAGAGATTTGTTCTCAACACTCCTAACGCCATGACCAATTCTTGATGGTTTCAATTTGTTTAAAGTTTCTGAAACACTAGAAGCTCCTAAAGCTTCGCCGGCATGAGCTGTACAATGTATATTGCTATCTTTAGCTAGCTTAAATGCTTCGATATGATTGTCTAGTGGGAATCCAGCTTCATCTGCAGCTATATCAAATCCTACAACATTATCACCGGAAAAATCTTTGATTAGATTAACGGTTTCTATACTTTGATTTTTAGAATAATGTCTTAATGTGCATAAAATTAAATTGACTTCAATTCCTGAAATATTGGATATTTCATTTGTTTTGTCACTTATAATCTTTACGACTTCCATTGAGGATAATCCTTTATTTAAATGAAGAAGGGGTGCAAATCTAACTTCAGCATAAATAACATTATCCTTTTTAAATTGATCGAAAAGATCCTCAACAACAATTTCTAGTTGTTCTTTTGTTTGCATATATTCTAATGCTTTATCAGCACATTTAATATAATCTTTCAAGCAACTACAAGAAGTGCCAATAAATTCTTTTTGAAAGGTCTCAAAACTTATTTCAGAATTCATTCTTTTTAGAGCATTATAACTCAAACAACAATCTAAATGAACATGTAATTCTACCTTCGTTAAATTATTATAAAGAGAATTCATTATTTAACAAAATAAAGAGAATTTTGAGGATCTATTCCGTTACAAATATTTACAACATACAAATTAGAATTATTATTATCCTCTATGTCATTATATAGATTTTTATTAGAAATCCTGTTAGTAAAAGTTGGGATTGTATTACTATGACCTACAACTAAAATCGTTTTACCTTTATTATTAGAAACAAACTCATTATAATCAATCTTGGAGGGGTTGTATATAATTAGTTCTGTACCATTTTCAGAGAAAGGTTTGATAGTTTCTAATGTTCTATGATAATTTGTGGAATAAATTATATCGAAATTTATATTCTTAAAAAAATCTTTCCACTTTAATGATCTTTTTGTTCCTAACGAGTTTAAGTGAGGATTAGAATTGGTCTTATCTGTTCTGTCCTTTTCTGCATGTCTAATAAGATATACTTTTGTACAATCAGATTTGTTTTCAGTTTGCGCTTCAATTGATAAAGAGACTAAAAAACAAAATAATATTACAAAATTTTTCATGCTAAACTTTCAAATTTGAGGGAAGTTCAAATAATTCTAGATCAAAAGTTTTAAGTGAGGCCAGTAAATGATCAAATATATCCGAAACTATATTTTCATAATTTTTCCATTCTTTGTCGGAAATAAAAGCATAAATTTCAAGTGGAACGCCCTGAGAAGTTGGAGTTAATTGGCGACACATTACAGTCATTTCATTGTTAATCAAATTATTGGCAATTAGATATTCCTCAACGTATTTTCTAAATAATCCAATATTTGTAAGATTTCTCCCATTTATATTATCATCTGCCTCAACCTGCAATTTAATATTATGACTTTCAATGTCTTTCTCAGTTTGAGCAATGTATTTAGATAAAAGTTTGATGTTTTTTAAATTAGAAATTTCTTCTTTTTGTACAAATCTAATTGATGAGCCTTTTATTAGTAAAGCTCTTTTAATTCTTCTTCCGTTAGAATCACTCATTCCTCTCCAATTTGTAAATGAATCCGAAATTAATTTATAAGTAGGAATTGTAGTTATTGTTTTATCAAAATTTTGAATTTTAACTGAGTTTAAATTAATCTCAATAACATCACCATCTGCACCAAATTTTTTCATTGTTATCCAGTCTCCAATTCTAATTAAGTCGTTTGAACTTAATTGAATGCTTGCAACAAAACCTAATATCGTGTCTTTGAAAATTAATAAAATAACTGCTGACAATGCACCCATAGCCGTAAGAAAAGTGCTGACTTCTGTCCCTGTAACAATTGAAAAAATTAAAACAATAGCGGTAAACCATACAAGTATCATAGCTACCTGTACAAAACTTTCAATTGGCTTTCCTTTTAAAGAATCAAATGTTCTAAAAAATTCTTTACTAGCATTCAAAAAATTTCTAATTATCCAAACTATCAGAAATATAAAATATATTTTTAAACCTAAAAGAGCATAAACAAGTACTGTTTGAAAATTTTCAAGCCATGATGGAATAATCCAGTACAAATAGAATACAGGCACTAACCTTGCTAAGTAAATTTGAATATTATTAGCAATTAAAAAATTGTCAAAATCGTTTTTAGATCTCGTTGAAAGTTTTTCAAGAAAATTAAATATAATTTTCTTTGACAAATAATTAATGATTATTACCGATAATAAAATCAATAACGAAACAATAATTAAATTCAACATTTCAGCATAAAACACCGGAACTTGAAGGTCAATTAAAAGATCATAAAACAAATTATTTATTTCCATTTAACTATTTATTTTTTATTTTTTTTATTAAAACAACTCGTTTTGAGATTGTGATTTTTTTAAACCCAAATGATCGTAGGCTAATTTAGTAACCTCTCTTCCTCTTGGAGTTCTAACTATAAAGCCTTGTTGAATCAAAAAAGGCTCATAAACCTCTTCAATGGTCTCAGCACTTTCAGAAACAGCAGTTGATAAAGTATTTATACCAACGGGGCCACCCTTAAATTTATCAATTAATGTAGATAAAATTTTATTATCCATTTCATCCAGTCCATTCTTATCGACATTTAAAGATTTTAACGCAAATCGAGTTATTTCCATATCAATTGTTCCATTACCTTTAATTTGAGCGAAATCTCTTACCCTTCTTAGTAATGAATTAGAGATTCTTGGAGTTCCTCTACTTCTGCCGGCTATTTCAATTGCTGCATTATTATGAATTTCAATATTTAATATTTCTGAACTTCTTTCCACTATGGAGGAAAGTAATTCGGTCTTATAATACTCTAATCTACTATTGATTCCAAATCTGGCTCTCATTGGCGCTGTTAATAGTCCAGATCGAGTCGTAGCTCCGATTAATGTAAATGGATTTAAATTTATTTGAACAGTCCTAGCATTTGGGCCAGTCTCTATCATTATATCTATTTTATAATCTTCCATTGCAGAATACAAGTATTCCTCAACAATTGGACTTAGCCTATGTATCTCATCAATAAACAATACGTCTCTGGGTTCTAAATTAGTTAATAAACCTGCAAGATCTCCAGGTTTATCTAAAACAGGACCTGATGTAACTTTTAGATTGACTCCCAATTCATTTGCTACAATATGAGCAAGTGTTGTTTTTCCAAGTCCTGGCGGGCCATGAAATAAGGTATGGTCTAACGCATCTAAACGCTGGTTACACGCTTCAACAAATACTTTTAAGTTATTAAGAATTTGATCTTGTCCAGCAAAATCATCAAACGACAATGGTCTTAAAGCCTTATCAATCTCTAATTCCTCATTACTAAAACCAGAATCTGTAGGATCTAAATTTTCATTCATTTATCCAAATATAAGGAAAAGAAAATCGATATTTACAACAATAAATTAGTGTTCAGTCTCTTTTTCTCCTTTACTCAACGGAGTAGTCTGAAGAACAAAATCTTCTTTTTGGCCAGGTTTACTATAGTCGTAGGCCCACCTGTGTACATGCGGGATTTCTCCAGGCCAATTTCCATGAATATGTTCAACAGGTGCAGTCCATTCCATCGTATTGGATTTCCATGGATTTTGCTCTGCTTTTTTGCCAAAAAACATACTTGATATAAAATTATATAAAAAGACTAATTGAGCAGCACCTGCAAGTAAGGCAAAGACAGTAATAACTACATTGATGTTCGCCAAATCATCAAAATATGGAAAAGCAGTATTTGTATAATATCTTCTTGGCAATCCTGCCATTCCAATAAAATGCATTGGGAAAAACACCCCGTATGCAGCTATAGCTGTTATCCAAAAATGGATGTATCCTAAATTTTTATTCATCATTCTTCCAAATAATTTAGGAAACCAATGATATACTCCAGCAAATAAACCATACAAAGCTGATATACCCATAACTAAATGAAAATGTGCTACAACAAAGTAAGTGTCATGTATATTGATATCGAGCGTACTATCTCCTAGGATGATTCCTGTAAGACCTCCAGTAATGAAAGTAGAAACTAAACCGATTGAGAATAGCATCCCTGGATTAAATTGCAAATTACCTTTCCAAAGTGTTGTAATATAATTAAACGCTTTTACAGCTGATGGAATTGCAATAAGTAAAGTAGTAAAAGTAAATACAGATCCTAGAAAAGGATTCATTCCTGAAATAAACATATGATGACCCCATACAACTGTAGATAAGAAAGCAATAGCTAATATTGAAGCTACCATAGCTCTATATCCAAAAATTGGTTTTCTTGAGTTAGTGGCAATAATTTCGGATGTAATACCTAAAGCGGGAAGTAATACAATGTATACTTCCGGGTGACCTAAAAACCAAAAAAGATGCTCAAATAAAACAGGTGAGCCACCTTGATAATGTAAAACTTCTCCCTGTACAAAAATATCTGAAAGAAAGAATGAGGTTCCAAAACTTCTATCCATTATTAATAATAATGCAGCAGAAAGTAAAACAGGAAATGAAATAACTCCAATAATTGCAGTTACAAAAAATGCCCATATAGTTAAAGGTAACCTAAACATTGACATTCCCTTTGTTCTTAAATTTATAACTGTGACTATGTAGTTAAGTGAACCTAATAATGAAGATGCAACAAAGATAGCCATTGAGATTAACCAAAGTGTCATTCCCATACCAGATCCAGGTTGAGCTTGTGGCAACGCACTAAGTGGTGGATAAATAGTCCATCCAGCAGCAGCAGGACCAGCCTCAACAAAAAGAGACGCAAGCATAATCATACTGGAAAGGAAAAATAGCCAGAAAGAAATCATATTTAATAGACCTGAGGCCATGTCTCTAGCGCCAATCTGCAATGGAATTAATAAATTACTAAAAGTTCCACTTAAGCCAGCTGTTAATACAAAAAATACCATTATCGTACCATGGATAGTAACTAACGCCAAATATATATTGGGGTCCATAACTCCCTCTGGTGCCCAGTCTCCTAAAAAAATATCAAAAACTGCAAAAGATTGTTCTGGCCAAGCTAATTGAAGTCTAAAAAGTAAAGACATAGCAACACCAATAAAACCCATAAACAAAACTCCTAAAATTAAATATTGTTTAGCGATCATTTTATGATCTTGGCTGAATATATATTTAGTTATAAATGTTTCTTTATGATGATGATGATCATCATGATTTGAGTGCGAAATACTTGAACCTTCTGACATATTATATTATTGAATTACTTCCGAAAATATTTGTTGCTTAGCAACCCATTTTTCATAATCTTTTTCAGACTCGACTACTATTTTCATTTGCATATTATAGTGAGATGTCCCACAAATTTTAGCACACAATAATAAGTAATCAAACTGATATGGATCTAGTGCTTCTTCACCATTTGCAGTAAGCAATTTACTATTTTCGTATCTAATTTTATTTATTCTATTTACCTTGTCTACAACATCGGAATTCATTCTCATTTCATCCGTCGTTATGGTTGGAGTGAAAGAAAACTCAGTAATCATCCCAGGAACACAATTCATTTGTGCTCTAAAATGTGGCATATAAGCCGAATGTAAAACATCCTGAGATCTAAGTTTAAAAATTACTTTTCTATTTACGGGAAGATGAAATTCTTGAGTAACTACAAAATCATCCATTCCATTTGGATCAGATGAATCTATACCAACTGTATTTTTCCCATCAAAATCGTTAAGGAATCTAACATTAGCGTCCCCTAACACATTATCTTCACCTCCATACCGAGCTTTCCAATTCCATTGTTGAGCATATAACTCTACAACTAAAGCATCATCATCTTCTTCAAAATTCATTATCTTTCCCCATGTTATCATTCCATAAATAATCAACATAAAAAAGATGATTGCCGGAATTATTGTCCAAATAAATTCTAATTTATTATCATGAGTAAAAAAATATGCTTTTCTGTTATTTATACCTCGGTACTGATAGGCAAAAATATGTAAAACAGCTTGAGTTATTGTTTGAGCAAATAAAATGACCGCAAAAGATATCCATAGAAGTGTATCGTAAGCTGGACCGTGTGCAGAAGCAGATTCCGGAAGAAGTACTTTTGAATAAGTCCAAAAAGAATAAATAGTAACGGCATAAATAAAGACCAAAAAAGCGAACATTAATTTACCATTTAAATCATTGTCTTTTTCTGTTGCAATCTGAGAATCGTCTTTCTTTTGCCCAAGTTGAGACAATTCAAATATCTTAGTTATTTGCCATAGAGCAATTCCTGTTAAGATTAAAATTGTTAATATGAGTAATACTGTCATTTAATATAATCTTTAGTAAACAAATTTTTCACTTTCTTTAATTAAAGGATCACCTGAGGGTTCAAGAGGAGCTTTAGACAAACTGTTAAATACAACATAGATAAATAATCCTCCAAAAAAGCAAATGCCTGAAAGTTCAGGAATCCCTATATACCATTGATCACCAACTGTAGCTGGCATAATCATGTTAAACACATCAATATAATGACCTACTAAAATTATTATTCCTGTCATCACGATAAACCAATTAACTCTTTTATAATCACTATTCATTAATAAAAGTAATGGGAAAATAAAATTCAAAGCAATCATTCCAAAGAAAGGAAGATTATAGTCTTCTATTCTGGTTATAAAATAAGTTACTTCTTCAGGGATATTTGCATACCATATAAGCATGAATTGAGAAAACCACAAATAAGTCCAAAATACACTAACTCCAAACATAAACTTTCCTAAATCGTGAATGTGGTTATGATTTACCTTTTCTAAGTAACCTTTAGATTTTAAATAAATTGTAATTAATGCAATTGTTGTAATTCCAGAAACAAACATACTTGCAAATACGTACCAACCAAATAAAGTACTAAACCAGTGAGGATCAACTGACATAATCCAATCCCATGACATCATAGATTCAGTTACAATGAAAAATGCTAAAAATCCAGCAGATATTTTAAAATTCTTTTTATGATTAGAAATGTTTTCAGATTTATCTTGAGCTAACGAATATTTTCTTGAGAAATATCTATACAAGTTCCATCCTAAAATATAAAAAACTGCTCTAGCTATTAAAAAAGGAGAATTTAAATATCCTACTTTACCTTGAATTATCTTATCATGAGCAACAACTTCAGGATCCATCCAAACAAAAAGATGATTGAAGTGTAATGAAGATAAAAT
>ENA-UZWS01002560-UZWS01002560.1-metagenome-genome-assembly--contig:-Day-3-25m-contig-2560_pt1 | contig 13553 bp, 13 predicted proteins | sample MGYA00260343_ERZ794903 | MGnify/ENA metagenome assembly ERZ794903
GATTTTGGAAAAAATTCTTTTGCTTTTTGCTCTTGAGAAGTTCCAAGTGTAGTTGCTATTTTAACACCATCTTTATTCAATGAGTCCCAAGTTGAAAATTTGTTTAAATTCTTTTTAAGCACAAGTGGCACTGTACCATACTTATAATATGTAGAAGTAAAGCCAGCAACTTCTGCTCTTTTAGCCGTTTTAGTAACGCTTGTTGAAATATCATATCTACCAGAAGTAATTCCTGAAACTATAGTCTTCCATTCTGTTGGAACAAAACTAACTTTTACGCCCATGTCCTTAGCCAATTCATTCATTACATCAATATCAAAACCCTTGTATTTATTTGTTGCAGGATCTTTCATTGTCATTGGATCCCAGTCTCCTGTGGTTCCAACTTTTAATTCACCAGATGCTAATATTTGATCTAGTTTTGAGTCTGCGTTAACTGAAAAGGGCAAAAGCACTATAAGTGCAAGTAAAATAAGTTTTTTCATGACTTCTTTTAACCAAAAATAATTAAGAATAACCTTATAACCTTGACGCACTATCATTTATCCAAGAGTACAAATGCTCAGAAAATGAACGTCTAACAAATAAATTAGCTAAATTTTCACCTTTATTATGAATTATTACATCAATATTGTTTAGCAATGTTTGTGTAGTAGACCCTTTTTTTTCTTTAAAATCATTAAAATTAAACGGACTACCAGAAGAAAATAGCTCATATATATTTGCTCCCTTCAATTCTAGCATCACAAACTGATCAGTTACATCTACAACTGCACCCAAACTAGTTTTTGAAATACTATTGTACAGATTTTCTTCAAGATCATATTTATTTGTATCTTTTTCAATTTTATTATTTGATACAACCAGCCATTCATCAGGACTAAGCCAAATAGATGTGAGTTTTGAGCTAGAAGAAGATGTATTTGCTTCTGTCGGTAAAATCATATCTAGATGTTTTCCAACTGTAGTAAAGAATTCTCTTTTACTTCCTCGTAAATTAAGTTTCATTATAGGAGATATTTCTTTTATGGATAAATCGTTATAGTTAATCTGATTATCAATCGGTGAATTATAATTAAGCATTTAACCTCTTATTTTCTGTGTCAAAAAAGACTGGATTTTCTATAGTGACATTGATTGTTTTATCTTCCATTGGAATAAATAATTTTTTCCCCATCATATTTTTTCCACCTCTTACAACAGCTAAAGCAATAGATTTTTTTAAATTTGGACTGTAGTAACTTGAAGTTACATGACCAAGCATATTAACTGGAGATTGATTTAAATCAGAAACGATTTGAGCGCCTTCTTCTAAAACTATATTTGGATCATCTGTTAAAAGTCCAACTAATTGTTTACGCTCTTCTTTCATGGTATCAGATCTATAAAGTGATCGTTTACCAATAAAATCATATTTCTTTTTGCTTACTATCCAATCCATTTGAAGATCAATAGGTGTCATCGTTCCATCAGTGTCTTGACCCACTATTATAAATCCTTTTTCTGCTCTTAATAAGTGCATAGTCTCAGTTCCATATGGAGTGATGTTAAACTCCTTACCAGCCTCCATACATTTTTCCCAAATAGCTTTACCATAATTAGATTGAACATTGATTTCATAACTATGCTCACCAGTAAAACTAATTCTCATAATTCTACATTTAATATTTCCAATCTGAGCATTTTTAAATGACATATGAGGGAAACTTTCTTCAGATAAATCTAAATCAGGAATTAATTTATTTAATATTTTCTTACTATTTGGACCACAAATACTAGCTGTAGCAAAATGATCAGTGACAGAAGTCAAATAAACATCTAGTTCAGGCCATTCTGTTTGTAAATAATCTTCAAGTTTACCTAAAACATTAGCGGCACCACCAGTTGTTGTGGTCATTATAAAATGGTTTTCTCCAAGTCTCGTTGTGACACCATCGTCATAAACCATTCCATCTTCATTAAGCATCAAACCATATCTGCATTTACCTATACCAAGTTTTGACCAGGCATTTGTATAAACTCTGTTTAAAAACTCTGAAGCATCAGTACCTTGAATATCAATTTTACCTAAAGTTGATGCATCTAATATTCCAGCACTTTCTCTTGCGGCTGTGCTTTCTCTTTGAACTGCTTCATGCATTGTTTCACCATTTGCAGGGTAATACCAAGCTCTCTTCCATTGACCAACATTTTCAAATTCAGCTTTATTTTCTATGTGCCAATCGTTCATAGGAGTTCTTCTAAAAACATCAAAATATTCACCAACGTTTCTTCCAACAATTGTTCCAAATGTTAAAGGTGTGTAGGGTGGCCTAAAAGTTGTAGTTCCAAGTTCACTCATTTTTACACCAGCCGTATCAGCTATTATTCCAAGTGCATGCATATTTCCAAGTTTACCTTGATCTGTTCCCATCCCAGTTGTTGTGTATCTTTTTACATGTTCAATTGATCTAAAACCTTCTCTCAAAGCTAATTTTATATCTTTAGCTGTTGCATCATTTTGATAATCAACAAAAGGTTTAGTTTTCCCAATTGGTTTATCTGATGGTAATAACCAAATATTTCTTTTTGAATTTTCTTCTTCGCTTTCTATCAAGACATTGTCAAAATCTGTCTTATCAACTTTTAAAAATTGTTTTAAATTAGTTGATAAATTACTAATAATTTCTTTTAACTTAAAATCACCATTACAAGAGCCAACACTCATTTGTTCAGATGGATATTTATTTGGCAAAAATACGTTATCATTTTCATCAAATTTTAATTTTCCACCTGATTGTGTAAATAAATGAACGGCTGGTGTCCAACCACCAGCAACACCCAGACAATCACAAGAAATATTTATCTTACTACCGGTAACAGATAAACCGTCATTAGATAACTTCATAGCAGAGATACCGTTTAATCGTTTATAGCCTCTTGTATCAACTATTGTATGAGACCAATGAATTTTAATACCTGCTTCTTCTACAGCTTTTACAATCTTTGAATTTGAACTTTCTCTAATATCAATTATTGCTTCGACATTTATTCCTTTGTTGTGAAGACAAAAAGCACTTTCGTAAGCACTGTCATTATTTGTAAAAAAAACATTCTTTTTACCAGAAACTACGCCATAAAAATCTGCATATTTTTTTACTGCTGATGAAAGCATAATTCCAGGTCTGTCATTATTATTAAATATCAGTGGTCTTTCTAAAGCACCTGTTGCAAGAATAACTTTTTTAGCTCTTATTTTTAAAAGTCTTTGTCTAATTTTTCCTTGTTTATCTTTCTTCTCTAAATGATCTGTTAAGTTTTCTCTCGCTAATAAATAATTATATCCATGAAACGCAGCAACACTAGTTCTTGTTTTAATTTCAAGATTTTTTATATTTTTTAATTCTTTTATTTCTTTTTTAAGCCAATCAGATGAATTTTGATTTTCAATCTTATTAAATTCTCTGTTTTGATAAATTGTTGATCCACCCAATTCATTTTTTTCATCAACGAGTAAGGTTTTTAAGTTATTTTTAGCAGCATTTCTTGCAGCCAATATTCCTGAAATACCCGCCCCAACTACTAATACATCGCAATGAATATATCTATGATCATACACATCGGGGTCTCTTTCAGTTGGTGATTTGCCTAGTCCAGCTGAGTGCCTGATTACGTATTCATATTTTTCCCAGAAACTTGCTGGCCACATGAAAGTTTTATAGTAAAATCCAGCTGGTAAAAAAGCTGAAATAGCATTATTAATTCCTCCTATATCGTAATTAACACTAGGCCAACAGTTTTGGCTAGAAGCTTCCAAACCTTCATAAATTTCTATTTCCGTAGCTCTAACATTAGGTTCTGTTCTATTTGTACCATCACTTATTTGAACAATCGCATTTGGTTCCTCAGAACCAGCTGTCATTATTCCTCTTGGTCTGTGATATTTGAAACTTCTTCCAATTAAATGAACATTGTTTGCAAGTAGGGCTGATGCAAGCGTATCTCCTTTAAACCCATGATAATTTTTTCCATTAAATTTAAAAGAAACTCTTACAGTTTCGTCAATAAATTCACTCGGTTTTACTCTAAAATCAGTCGACATATTATTCAGCAGGGGGTTTTTCACCCATCTTATAAATTAATTTAATTTGATCATTAGATGTATCTCTAACCATATTAAACCATTTTCTACATCCGTGTGCATGGTTCCATCTTTCAAATTGAATACCTTTAATATTTTTTCTCATGAACAAATATTCTGCCCATTCATCATCACTTAATTCAGTGGGCTGTTTTGGTCTTTCTATATGAGCTTCTCCACCAGCTTTAAATTCCTGATGATCTCGCTCTCCACAATATGGACAATTTATTAAAAACATTAATGAGCAACCGCTGCAGCACCATGTTCATCAACAAGGTCACCACTTATAAATCTATTTAAATTAAATGCTGCATTAAGTTTATGAGGCTCATCATTAGCTATTGTATGAGCAAATAAATCTCCAGAACCTGGTGTTGCTTTAAAGCCACCTGTTCCCCAGCCACAATTAAAATAAAGCCCTTTAACAGAAGTCTTGCTTAATATTGGACTAGCGTCTGGACAAATATCTACAATTCCTCCCCATTGTCTAAGCATTCTCATTCTACTNNCTACTAAAAATTGGATAAAGTTCTAAAATTGCATTTAATGTTCCCTCTACAATTTGATGACTTCCTTTTTGTGAGTAAGAAACATAATCATCAGTACCTGCACCTATAACCAACTCGCCTTTATCAGATTGACTAACATAAGCATGCACTGCATTTGACATTACAACTGTATCAATTATTGGTTTAACAGGCTCTGATACTAAAGCTTGCAAAGGTTTACTTTCAAGAGGTAATTTTAATCCTGCCATGTTTGCTATAACACTTGAGTGTCCAGCGGCAACCACTCCAATTTTTTTAGTTTTTATAAAACCTTTTGTAGTTTCAATACCATCGACACTATTTCCGTTTCTACTAATTCCTTTAACTTCACAATTTTGAATTATATCAACACCCATTTCATCTGCACCTCTGGCAAAACCCCATGCAACAGCATCATGTCTCGCTGTGCCAGCTCTTCTTTGTAATGTGCCACCTAATACAGGGTATCTGATGTCAGGTGATGTATTTATAATAGGACAAAATTTTTTAACTTCTTCTGTACTGAGATAAACAGCGTCTATACCATTCAATCTGTTAGCGTGAGTTCTTCTTTTTAAATCTCTCACATCTTGCAAATTATGAGCAAGATTCATTACACCTCTCTGGCTAAACATTACATTGTAGTTAAGTTCTTGAGATAAACCCTCCCAAATTTTTAAAGCATGATCGTAAAGACCAGCACTTGCATCCCATAAATAATTTGATCTAATTATTGTAGTATTTCTCCCAGTATTACCTCCACCAATCCATCCTTTTTCAACAACAGCAATATTTTTCATGTTATGTTTTTTTGCCAAGTAATAAGCTGTTGCTAATCCATGACCACCTCCACCAACAATAACAGCATCATATTCTTTTTTTGGAGCTGGGTCTTTCCAAGCTCTCTGCCAATTCTCATGATGTGAAAGAGCATTTTTCATCAAAGAAAATACTGAATACTTATTTTTCATAATTATCGAATAATTACTTTATAAATATTGNNAAAATAGAGGCTGGTCTCTGAAAAAGTCTTTCATTAGGATGGGTTTTTTTTCTAGAATATATCTATAAACATTGTAATTTTCTAAGACACGTTGAACGTAGTTTCTTGTCTCTCTAAATTTTATCAACTCAACCCAATCAACATAATTAATTTGATTTTTTTGTGGATTCTTATTTAATTTTTTCCAATATTTTACTCTATTAGGACCAGCATTGTATGCTGCCACAGCAAAAGGGTAGGCACCATCGTATTGTAAAATTAAACCAGCAATATAGTGAGACCCTAAATTTATATTATATTCTGGATCAGTAGTCAGTCTTGATTTTGAATAGGGAAGTTTTGCTTGTTTGGATACTAACTTTGCAGTGTAAGGCATTAACTGCATTAATCCTTTTGCTCCTGCATGACTGTTAGCGCTTAAGTCAAATTCACTCTCTTGTCTTATAATAGACAAAATAAAAGCACTTTCTGGAATTGTTCGTCCATTTATAGTTTTTGGTGTGCTAATTATTGGGTAGTTATATTTATTATGAAATCTTTTTTGATAAGATGATATTTTAGAAATTTGTATTGCAAAATCATATCTTTCAATATTGGTTGCAAGTTCAGCAGCTAAAACCTCACTTCCTTTTCCAATATTATCATTTGCTAAATGTCTTAAAACAAACTTTGTATATTTATCTTTTTTTAATTCATCCAAAAGATAGGTTATTTTCACTAATTCCTTATTAAAAAAAATATATCTATATTTATTGTCAACCAACATATCTTTATTTAGCTCAAATTTTTTATTTGGATTTAATTTTAAAAAAGCTAATTGACCATAGTAAGTAGTAAGATATTTTGCAGCCTCTTTATACCAAGTAATTGATTGTTCACGATCACCTAATTTTTCAAAAGTACGTCCTAACCAAAACGCACCACGAGAGGTACTTATAGGATAATTAACATTGTTATAAAAATTTTTAAAATGATCTTTTGCAATTAATGGATCATTTAAAAAACTTAATGCTATCCAACCACTCATCCATTCAGCAGCAGCATAATCAGCACCTTCTACCATTCCATGATTGCTTGAAATTTTATAAGCATTTTCATATTTTTTCTCATAAATAAGAGCTCTGGATATAATTTCTCGCTCTTTCCACCATTTTTCAGGACGCACTAAATACTCTTTGTTATTTTTGATTTTTAATAAAATTTCAACAGAAGAGTCTACACGACCTCTTTTTCTTCTCCATTTAAGCCTATCATAATTTAAGCCCGCATCATTTTTGAATTTATCAGGAACATTTTTTATTGCTTGATCTACGCCATAACCTTTTGTCATTAAAATTTGTCTAGCTGTATATAAAAGTTCATAATCTTTAGGTAGATACCTCAATAATCTTTTTAAACCCCAGTACTTACTATTCCAAGCTAGGTTATCAGCTCTTTTTATGTAATCATCAGCATTAAGGTATTTTTTAAATTTTTTTCTAAAAAATTTTAATTCATTTTTTGATAAATCTGCTGTAATCCATCCATCTTTAATAAGCTTAATTCCCTTGGTTTTATCTCCGATTAAAATTAAACTTTCACCTAATATCATCATTCCATAGCCACTTGATGGGTTATTTCCATCAAACCAGTTAATGATCTTTTTTGGAGATATTTTTGCTGTAGATAATTTGTGTTCAGCGAGAAATCTTAATCTACTTATTCTTGGATATTGACTATTCTGATCAATAAAAACTTTGTAATCATAGAATGAAGCTTGATTGCCTGTTGTTAAAAGATACCTCCATTTAATAAAATTATATATAGATTTATCTTTTGCTTTTTTTGCAATTTTAAGCGAAGAGGTCCATCTACTTTTTTGCATTTCAGAAATTGCTTTTTTTGCAATACTAAAATCTTTTTTGCTATAATATTTAGATAATTTGACACGTGCTGTGCTTTTTTTTCCTGCTACAGTCGGTTTTTTTTTGGGAATTTTAAAAGATAAATTTGAAATTTTTTTGGGTTCAATTGTTATTTTTTTCTCGACAGTTTTTTTTTGATTTTTGTTTGGTTTTTTTATGGGTTTAAGAATATTCTTGGATATCTTTTTATTCAATTCATCCCTTGATAAATCTGGTTTTTTCAAAGGAATAATAGATACGACTTCTGCTGACACAAGATTGAAATTTGTTAAAGTTGATATGATTAAAGATATAAATAATAATATTTTCAGCATAATCTTTTAGTATATGAATCTTTAAACTATGTTATAAGTATTTATGTTCAAAGGATCAAATGTTGCTTTAATTACTCCATTTAAAAATAATGGACTAGATGAAGAAGCGTATATTAGATTAATACATTTTCACATTGATAATGGCACAAGTGGCCTAGTTCCCGCTGGCACAACCGGTGAATCTCCAACACTTAGTCATGATGAACATCAAAGAGTTATTGATCTTTGTATCAAAGAAAGCAATGGTAAAATACCTGTCATTGCAGGAACTGGCTCGAATTCGACAGAGGAAGCAATTTCATTAACATCTCATGCTGAAAAAGTAGGGGCAAATGGAGCTTTAATTGTTACACCTTATTATAACAAGCCAACACAAGAAGGCTTATATCAACATTATAAAGCTATCAACGATAAGTGTGGAATTCCAATTATAATTTATAATATTCCAGGTAGATCAGTAATTGACATGTCCGTTGATACAATGGCAAAACTTTTTGAATTAAAAAATATTGTAGGTGTTAAAGATGCTACTGGTGATCTTGATAGAGTTGATCAGCAACTGTCTAAAATGGGAAAAGAATTTATTCAATTGACCGGTAATGATGATAATGCACTTGAGTTCAATAAAAGAGGTGGTGTTGGCACTATTAGTGTAACTGCAAATATAGCTCCTAAGTTATGTTCTGATTTTCAAAAATTGTCAGTCTCAAATAATCAAGATGATATTAGCGAAGCTAGTAAATTAGATAGCATTTTACAGCCAGTCCACAGTGTAATGTTTATTGAAAGTAACCCAAGTCCAGTCAAATATGCTGCAAAATTAATGAACTTATGCGATGATGCTGTAAGACTGCCTTTAGTAAAAACGTCTGATAATGCCAAACCTATAATTCAAAAAGCTTTAGAATCAGCAAAATTGATTTAATGAATAAAAAAACCAATCCTGGTTTAAAGATTATTTGTTTAAACAGAAAAGCAAGTTTCAATTATTTTTTTGAGGATCTTTTAGAGGCAGGTATTGTTTTGAAAGGATCTGAAATAAAATCTATAAGAGATGGAAAAGTTAATATCGCTGAGTCTTATGCTGTAGAAAAAAATGGTGAATTAATCTTAATTAATTCTCATATAGCATCTTATAAACAGGCAAGCTATTCAAATCACAATCCAACAGATGAAAGAAAACTTTTATTAAATAAAAAAGAAATCAAAAAATTGATCGGTAAAATGCAAAGAGATGGCTTTACAATAGTTCCTACAAAAATGTATTTTAAAAATGGAAAAGCAAAAGTTGAATTAGCTGTTGCAAAAGGAAAAAAACAATTTGATAAAAGAGCTACAAAAAAAAATAGAGATTGGAATCGTGATAAAGCAAGATATATCAGAAAATCAAGTTAGGAATATTTTTTTAGGCATAGGTTCAAACTTAGGAAATAGATTTTTAAATATAGAAAAAGCCAAATCTCTTTTAATTGAGCGCAACATAAATCTAATTTCTGTATCAAATTATTATGAAACACCCTCATGGCCAAATCCTAAGAACCCCAAATTTATCAATATTGTATTAAAAGTTAAGTGCTCATATAAACCTTTAGAATTGTTGAATTTATGCAAAATAATCGAGGCTAAGTTGGGAAGAAAAAAATCTCCTAAAAATTCACCTAGAGTTTGTGACATAGATATAATTGATTTTAATGGATTGGTATTTAATGAAAAACTAAAACTTCCTCATGCTATGATGCATCTGAGAAATTTTGTTTTAATTCCTTTGTTTGAAATTCAAAAGGAGTGGGTTCACCCTACTAAAAAAATGGATATAAAAAAGTTGATTTTATCCCTATCAAATAAAGATATTAGATCTATTAAACAAATTTGAATTAATGTTATAATAAAAAATGCTTAATTCGAATGATTTAATAAACAAGGTAAAAGTTTACAACAAGTTTTTAAATCCAGAAAGATTAGATAAAGCTTTTAATTTTGCTGTTAAAGCACATCAAAATCAAAAAAGAGCATCAGGAGATCCTTATTCAGTACATCCTATAGAAGTAGCAAATATTTTAACCGAACTAAAACTAGACAGCGCAACAATTACCACTGGTTTACTTCACGATACTATTGAAGACACCTTTGCTACATATGAGACTATCAAAAGTGAATTTGGTCATGAAGTAGCAGAATTAGTTAATGGTGTTACAAAAATTTCTGTTTTTGAAAATACAGCAGGGTCAAATTCAAAAGTAGAAAATTTTAGAAAATTAATTCTAGCCACATCAAAAGATATACGTGTTTTGTTAGTAAAAATTGCCGATCGTCTTCATAATATGAGAACCATTAAAGCAATTCCTAAAGAAGAAAAGAGACAAAGAATAGCTCAAGAGACTATGGAAATTTATGCACCATTAGCTGACAGAATGGGAATGCATAGAATAAGAGATGAACTTGAAGATTTGTCTTTTGAAATTTTAAATAATGAAGCAAGAGAATTAATTAAAAAAAAACTTGATGAAATTAAATCAGATAAAAAAGATCTTTTTGAGTCTCTTTCTTTTGAGCTAAGTGAAATTTTAAATGACAATTACATCAATGCTGAAATTCATGGTCGTGAAAAAACACCATTTTCAATTTGGCGTAAAGTTCAAAAAAAAAGAATTTCACTAGAGCAAATCACAGATATCATTGGATTTAGGATTACACTAAATTCAGTAGATGAGTGCTATAAAACTCTTGGTATATTTCATAAAAAATGGAACTGTATTCCAGGTAAGTTTAAGGACTATATATCTTCACCTAAAATAAATGGTTATAAATCACTACATACATCTGTAATTGGCTCAAATAAAAAACCAATCGAAATTCAGATTAGAACACATGAAATGCATGAATTTGCTGAGAGAGGAGTTGCTTCACATTGGAAATATAAATCTTCTGAGAAATTTAATTCTTTAAGTTGGAAAGAGTATGACTGGTTAAAAGATCTTGTTGAAATTATTGAAAAAAATGAAAACCCTGAACATTCTTATGAGTATACAAAACTTCAAATGTTCCAAGAGAATGTATTCTGCTTCACGCCAAAAGGTTCAGTTATAAAATTACCAAAAGATGCTACACCAATAGATTTCGCATATGCTGTTCATACTAAAATAGGTAATACAGCTATAGGATGTGAAATAAATGGAAATAAATCAGAATTACAACACGTTTTAAGAAATGGAGACAGAGTTAATATAATTACATCTAAAAATCAGTCACCATCCCTGCATTGGATACCAACAACAAAAACAGGTAAAGCAAGGTCTGCTATTAGAAGATATTGGCACGACAAAGGTGAACAAAAAGAGGAGAAAATTAAGAAATATAATACAACCTTATGGATTTCATTACCTGATCAACCAGGTCAATTGGGCGATATAAGTTCTTTGATTGGTAGTCATAAGCTTAATATTTCAAATGTTGAAATGGCAGGTAAAAATGCAAAGTATATCAACTTTAAATTTAGATTGATAATTACCAATTTAAAAAACTTCACAAATTTTATTGCAGAGCTTAAGCAAAAAGGTATAAAATTTAAGATAATTAGACACGAAGATAAAAGAAATGCTTTCACTCAAAAAATCCTTAGATATTTTAAAAAAGACTGATGCTCTTTTAGAGGGTCATTTTGTACTATCTTCAGGGTTGCATTCTTCAAAATACATTCAGTGCGCCAAATTATTAAGTTTCCCATATTTAGCAAATGAAATTTGTAAATCATTAGCCAACAAAATTAAAAAAAAACATAATAAAATTGACTTGATCTTAGCGCCAGCAATGGGGGGTGTGATTATCGGTTATGAAATTGGTAAACTTTTAAAAAAAGAAACAATTTTCTGTGAACGAGTTAACGGTAAGTTTAAATTAAGAAGAGGATTTAATATTAAAAAAGGTGCCAATGTTCTAATTATAGAGGATGTTATAACAACAGGAAAATCTAGTTTAGAGTGTGTTAAATTGATAAAAAAAGCCAATGCCAAACTTTTGGGTTTTGCGTCTATTATAGATAGATCAACAATTAAATCTCTTAAAATAAAAACAGGAATTATTTCACATTTAAAAATCGAAGTTCCAACTTATAGTGAAAAACAGTTACCGCAAAAACTTAAGTCAATTCCTATCACCACACCAGGAAGTAGATTTATTAAGTGAAAAAATTAGGTGTAAATATAGACCATATAGCAACTGTCAGAAATGCTAGAGGCGAACATCATCCAGACCCATATTATGCAGCATTACAAGTTATCAAGATGGGTGCTGACTCAGTAACTATTCATTTAAGAGAAGATAGAAGACATATTAATGACTTAGATGCTAAAAAAATTTGTAAATCAAAAAAAGTTTTGGTTAATCTTGAAATTTCTATGAATGATCAAATTGTTAAAAATGCTTTAAAAATAAAACCTGATTATATTTGTTTTGTTCCTGAAAATAGAAAAGAGGTCACAACTGAAGGTGGATTAGATTTAATCAAAAATAAAAAAAAAATAAAAAATATAATTGAAAAATTTAAAAAAAAAAAAATTCGTACAAGTTTATTTATAAACCCATCCATTAGAGATATTAGAATGTCTAAGGAGCTTAATGCCGATTGTATTGAAATTCATACTGGTAAAATATCAAATCTAGTTAAGTCAAAGAAAAGATATAACGTTGAATTGGATAGAATAAAAAAGTGCTCAATACTTGCAAAAAAACTAAACTTAGAAGTTCATGCTGGCCATGGATTAGATTACAAAACAACAAAAATATTATGCAAAATTAAAGAAATTAAAGAATTTAATATTGGTCATTTTATAATTGGAGAGTCTGTTTTTTTTGGTTTATCAAGTGTAATAAAAAATTTTAAAAAGATAATTAAAAATTAATTTATGAAAATTCTTGGTATTGGCGTTGATATAATCGAAAATAAAAGAATTCAAAACTCAATTAAAAATCCAAAATTTAAAGACAGAATCTATACCTCTAAAGAACTTAAACTTTCATTTTTATCCAAAAATAAAGTTGATTATTTTACTAAAAGATTTGCGGCCAAAGAAGCTTTTGCTAAAGCTATAGGAACAGGATTTAGAAATAATTTAAATTTTAAAGATATAGAGGTAATGAATGATAAACTTGGAAAGCCTTATTATGTTAAAACAAAAAAAATCACCAAAATAATTAAGAAAAAATTTAATGTTAGAGATTTTAATTGTTTTTTATCAATTTCTGATGAAAAGAAATATTCAACAGCATTTACTATAATTCAAACAATATGAAACTAGACAAAGATTTTTTTTCTGAAAACATAAAAACGCTTTTTTATGCTTTAATCATTGCTATTGTAATAAGATCTTTGTTAATACAGCCATTTTATATTCCATCATCATCAATGGAGCCAACATTACTTGTTGGTGATAGACTTTTTGTAACTAAGTATTCATATGGTTACAGCAAACACTCATTTCCATTTAGCCCACCCATTTTAAACAAAAGAATTTTATTTAGTAGTCCAGAGAGAGGTGATGTAATAGTCTTTAAAACACCAGCAGATAATAGAACAGATTATATTAAAAGATTAATTGGATTACCGGGAGATAGAGTCCAGTTCATAGACGCTAATTTATATTTGAATAATAGTGAGATAATGAAATCTAGAGTTAAAAATAAGTTAGA
>ENA-UZWS01000347-UZWS01000347.1-metagenome-genome-assembly--contig:-Day-3-25m-contig-347_pt1 | contig 13549 bp, 8 predicted proteins | sample MGYA00260343_ERZ794903 | MGnify/ENA metagenome assembly ERZ794903
TTTATGGAAAGTTTAAATGCTCAAGTAAGTCAGTTTAATGCTACACAAACTAATGCAGTTGCACAGTTTAATGTTACACAGACTAACGCTGCAGAAGCCAGAGATACTCAAAGACAAGCGGATGTAGAAAAATTTAATGCTCAACTAAAAACACAAGTAGATGAGTTTAATTCTAATCAAGACTTTGCAAGGAATCAATGGAACGCACAAAATACAGCAGCCGTTGAAGCCGCTAACGTTCAGTGGAGACGACAAGCAAACGTAGCAAACACTGCTGCACAAAACGCAGTTAACATGGCAAATGCTCAGAACGCTTTTGCAATGTCACAAACTGCACAATCTTTCCTATGGCAAGAACTTAGAGATCAAGCTGATTTTGATTTCAGAAATACTGAAAACGAAAAGAACAGAATTGCACAACTTGTGAATACTGCATTAGCTGCAGACCCAACCAAATACAATTCAAGCTTGGGAAATTTAAACAATTTAATAGGACTAATAGCTGGAGACTTAGAGGAATAGTATGGGATTATTTAAAAAATTAAAACGTGGATTTAAAAAAATTACACGAGGAATTAAAAAAGCAGTCAAAGGCATTGTTAAAGGTGTTAAGAAAGTAGTTAAAAAAATTAGCTCTAGTAAGATACTTAAAGCTTTAGCTATTGCTGCTGCAGTTATAGTGACGGGAGGAGCAGCACTAGGTGCAATGGGTGCAACTACGGGAGCAGGTTTGTTTGGTAGTGCAGCTGCTGCCGGTGGCACAGGATTTGCTGGATGGATGACTGGTACTGCTGCTTCACTTACTTCAACTACTTTGGGTGCTACTTTAGCTGCTCCATTTACTGCTCTTGGTTCTGCTATTGGTAGTACTGCTTTAGCATTAGGAGTTCCGGCTATTAGTAATGCTGGTGCTGTTGCACTTCCTACTGTTTCAACGGGAGCTACAATAGCTACCACACCATTAACTGCCGGTGCACCTTTAACTGAAGCTCAAATTTTAGCAAGAGCTAATCCTGCTACAGTTGCTGCAAGTACAGGAACAGGAGTTGCAATTGCAGATACTACAGCTCAAGCATTTGCTTCTGGTTACACACCGCAAACAACTGCTGAAATTTTATCTAGTAGTACTCCTGCTTCAGCAAGTTTTGCATCTAAGTTTCCAAAAACTTCAGCTTTCTTAAACAACAAATATGTTCAAGGAGCAGCAAAAGCAGCTGGAACACTTGCAATGAGTGTAGCAGGTGGCTATGCACTGCATAAATTACAAGAAGAAGACCCTTCTGGAAATCCTCAAGGTGCAGCATATGAAGGCTCATCACAGTTTGACCCATTACAGGTCTATGCAGGTTATAGAGGAATAGATGAATCAGATGTATCTAAATACTTTACATTTGGCAACACTCCATCAGCAGGTAACATGCCACTCTTTACTCAACAAACTATAGGAGTACTATCATAATGGCACAACCAACTAGAGACCCAAGACCCATTGTTTCAGATAGCGTTACTGATGCAGCTGCTCAATCCGTATTAGACGGTTTAGACGCTGGATTTACAATTGATGAAATAGCTCCTGATAAAGGACCTAAAAGACGAGGAGAAGCAAAGTTTAATCAAGAAGCACTTGATGAAATTGTTAACTTATCTTCTAAAGGTAGACCAATACCCGGACAAAGTTTAGTCAACGACCCCTCACAGCCTTATGCTTGGGAACAACCGCCTGAGTTTGCAAATCCTAAAGATGCTTTAGATTATATGGTAGGTATAATTTATCAACCAGAAGTAGTTAAAACTATTGTGAATAGTTTGCTAAGTGGTGCAGCAGTTGCTGATATTACTATGGTTATGTTATACACAAAATTTACAGAAGGAAAATTTAATCCTGATGTATTGATGTTATTAGCTGAACCAGTTATGTATGTAATTATGTCTATTGGTGAAGAAGCTAACATTAAATATAATATTGAAGATAGTGATGATTTAGATGAATTAGATAACGAAGATGATGATGAAGAAAATAATGAAAAACTAAAAGAGTTTAGAACTGTGTTTGATGATATTAAAAATGGAGTAACAAAAAAAGGTATTGAGCCTGATAAAATTCCAAGTGGGGTTCTGCCTCAAAATATTTTAGATAGAGTCAAAGAAGAAGGTCCAGCAATTAGAAGTTTATTAGGTAAAGGAGAAGAGTAATGGCACAAGAAGATTATTTATCAGGTTCACAGTATGGAAAAGTTGCTGGTTCTTTACTAGCAAGTAGAAACAAAACAAGTAAAAAGAATGCAACAAAAGCATTAATAGCTTCAGCAATATTTGAAACTCTTGGAACTTTACAAAAGAATCAAAAAACAAAAATTATTGAGGGTTACGAAAAACTTAAAGAAAACTATGATGATTCTTTTCAAATTAGAGACAGTGAGTATCGAGCTAAAGATTCTCAACGAGCTGAATATAGAGAATACTTAAAAGACCCTGATGTATGGATAAATAATACAGCAGAAAGAGCTTATAATAATATTGATTTTATTAGAAACGAAGGTGCTAAGTGGGGAACAGCGTTAGAGACAGAAGGTTTGAGAAATTCTTCACAAGCTTTATATGATTCAAAAGTAGAAGAAGCAAAGCTAAGAGCTATTGAACTTAGTAAAGATAAAATGATTACCGAAAGTAGTTTTGGAAAATATAATCAAGTACATCTAAATGAGTACAAAGCTTTAAGAGATCAATTAAAAGACGACCCTACTAAAAAAGGACTTTTAAAAGCTGCCTTTAGTAAATTGTTTGGATATGGTTCAACTGAAGTTGCTGACCTTCAAACAGAAGTAACCAACGCTAGAAATGCTAGGATTGCTTATGAAGATAATAAACCAACTAATACAGTTTCACCAGAAAGTCAAGACGATGAAATATTATCAACATACTCTAATGCAGCTCAAAAAATTGATGCAGAATTCTTAACAAACTTTTCTAAAGAATTAATAGGAAGAAACGATTTAAAAAATAGAAGAACTAAAATTATTAACGATACAAGTAAACCTAATTATCAATTAACTGAAAAAGATGCAGAAGAAATTATTTTAACAGGTGCACAAGTTCCTAGTTTACCACAGTTAAATAATTTTACGGTGGGACAAACTGAAGCAGTGGTAAGTACGATTCTTGAAAAACAAGCGTTAGAGAAATTAGACCCTGACCTAGACCCGTTTGATTTTATGAGCTATTCTAATCAACAAATAGCTAAACAACTATATAATTATGAGGGGGAGATAACACAAGAACAGGCTGCCGAGCAAACAAGGGCTGATTCTCCTGTGCGTCTACAGGCATCTGCTACATTAAATAAGTTAATGGCTTCATATAAAGACAGCACCGAGACGAAAGAAAAAAATACTTATAAATTATTAAAAGAACTAACAGGCTCAGACTGGAATGATACAACTGATATGAAGAACCAGAAGGCTTTCTTTTTGAACAATGTAATTAGGGGAAAAGTAATATTACAAGATATTGCACCCGGTAGGTATTCAGGATTATCAGGAGAATCACAAGCTTTAAAAGATTCAATAGAATATCAATTACAAGGTGTCACATCTTCTAGTAAAGTAGGTGGTTTGTGGAGAAAAGTGACGCACGGGGCTCTGGACCAAAAAGTAGACACTTCTCGTACTGCGTATGTGGATGTTAAAGTATTAAACACTCCTTTAACAGCAGGTACTTCTAGAGAGTATGTAGAAGCTCTAAATAACACACCTATACTTAGGAAAATATTATCTAAAAATAGTGGTAAAGACTGGTCTCTAAAAGCTGATCAATCTATTGAGATAACTCCAGAAGAAACTGAGCTAGACTACGGTTTACGTTACTATACAGTTGGTAAAGAAAGCATGATAAAAGATCGTGTCACAGGCAAAGATATACCTAATATAGAATATAGCTGGACCTACGAAATAATAGACAAGCCCACACCATAATCTATAAACGAGAAAACTTATATGCCAACGGTCCAAGAATTATTCCTAAAAAATAGTACGCCCTTATCTATTCCCGATAGTTTAGTTAGCCCAACAACTCTTGGTTCAGGTGCTGTTCGTTATGACTTACAGGACTTAAGAGAGGATGAAGAATTTAACGAAACCTCTGCTAGATTTTTAAAATCTCTCGGTAAGGGTAAGACAACTGATGAGCTGTTTAATTATTTTAGGGGAGCCGACTGGAATCTTGCTGATGCAACTTCTCAATTTGCAAACAGTAGAAATTTTACAACAGAACAAAAACAAGACTACGTTTACTTACGTAAAAAATATTCTAACGCTGATGTAGGTGGGGCAGGTGAGTGGGCAAAGACTATTTTAAAAACTGGTGTTGAGCTAGTAACAGACCCTACACTTATTGCTAGTGCGTTGTTCATTCCGTGGACGGGCGGAGCTTCGGTAGCTGCTAGGGTTGCAGCTGGTAAATCAATGCAAAAAGTTTTGACGGGATATCTTGGTAAAGAGATGGGTAAATCTGTTTCTAAAAAACTAGGAAAGACCGTTGCCAAACTTCCCGGTCAGAAATTAAAAGCTCCTCTAAGTAGCAAAGCAACAACAGCTGTAATTATGACTGAGGGAGCTTCGTTTGGAGGCTCTTTAAACTATGTCACACAAGGTATTGAGGTAAATACAGACCAAAAAGAAAACGTAAACTTGACTGAAACAGCAGTAATAACGGCTGCTTCTGCGGCACTCGTGGGAGGTGCTTTAGGAACAGGAAAACTTATAGGTAAACTTCCAGCTTATCATAACTCTTTAATAAACAGACGCTTAGAAAGAATTGAGATGGACCCAAATTATAAAGGGGACCTTTTAGAAAAAGCGGCTGATAAAGTTAATTGGGCTTTACAAATTATACAAAAGCCTACTAGTACATTCTTAAATAAAATGTCTCGTGCTCCTATTTTAAACGATTTAATACTCTCTTTTAGACATGACGCAGGACAAAGGCTTATTGCAGGTGAAGTTGGTTCACAGAAAGCTCTAAAGGAATCTGTTAACGAAGAGATTGTACGCTTAACCGGAACCAAGCTTGATAGAATTAAGGATGCTCTTGCTCCGCTTATGCCAGAGGAGTCTGTCCGAAAGAAAGTTCTTCTTCCGTTTTCCAAATCAAAATTTAGAAAGAGTATTAAGAAAGGTTTTTATCTCAGTGATGAAGTCAACACTGACTTAACTTACTTCTTACGCACTAATAGAACTTTTAAAATAGTAGACGGTAAGAAGATAAAGCTAGACGCAAACATTGTCACAAGCGGTAAAAAACTACAAAGTGTGATGGACGATATTTATAACGAATCTTTAGAAGCCGGTATAAAGGGGGGTAAAATATCAAACTATTTTCCTCGCAGATGGTTGCAGATTGCCCTAGAAGATTCTCCTGAAGAATTAATTAAACACATCCATAAGACAGAAAAAGTTACAATGGCTGAAGCAAAATTAATTGTGAAGGAGATGATGGCTCCAAACTCGGATGTTATTAAGATAGGCTCTAACTTAAACTCAAACTTAACCAAGAGTAGAAAACTTACTAGAATTAACGATGAGAAAGTTTCTCAGTACTTAGATAACGATGTAATGAGCGTGTTGAACGATTATGTATTTAGTGCAACAAAACAAATAGTAGGTAAAAAAAGGTTAGGTGGCAATGTGGCGGAATTTACCAAAAGATTTATTAACCCAATTCAAAAACAACTATCTAAAAAAAATACAAACCTAACAGAGTCAGAAGTTAAAAAATTACAGGCTCTATACCTTATTAGTACAGGACAGAAAGGATACATTAAGAATCCTATCGGTAGATTTGCACATAATGCTCTTACTATTGGGGCACAGACATCTTTATTAGGTTTTGCAACTATTACAAGTTTGCCTGAACTCTTTACGCCTTTCTTAAGAGGGCTAGGAACTGAATCACATAGAGCCAACACTTTTAAAAGTATGGTCGACTATAATAAAGTTTGGTGGAACGATATTAAAACTTCTTACGGTAAAGGTGGTAAGTTAGATGTACGCTCTCCCGAGATGAAAGAACTGAATGGGTTCCTCAGAGCAATGGACATGGTTACAGAGGACAGAGCAATGGCTGCCTTTGGACAGGGTATGGGTGTTACCGCAAATAAAATTCAAAATACATTTTTTAAAGTTATTCAACTTCAAGACTGGACAAGGTTTGTACAGCTTGTATCTTACCAGTCTGGAAAAAATAAAATCTATGATAATTTATTGCAACTTTCTAAGTCAAAAGAAAACAAACTTTCTACCACACAAGTTGGAAGATTGACTGACGAATTGAATGAATTTAATATTGATATCAAGGCTGGTTTGGGGTGGATGAAAGCAGGTGCTAATCCTTCTTTAAAAGAAAACAGCTTTTATAGAACAGACTTTATGAGAGGAGCAGCACGTTATGTGGATGAGGTTATTATGAACCCTACCGCTGGTGCAAATCAAAAACCCTTGTGGCACTCTATGCCTAGCACAAGATGGTTGTTTGGTTTAATGGGGTTTCCTACTGCTTTCTCAAATACAGTTTTAAAGAACGCAGCAAGAGAGATAAGCAAGGATGTTAGAGATAAACAATTAAAAGCTACACCACAAATTATGGCTGGTTTAATGACTATGACTATGGCATCTTTAGCGGGTAACACGCTTAGAACAGCTGGTGGAAATATTAAAGACCTTGATAGTGGTAAAACAACAATTACAGACGAGCTTCAAAATGCTTGGAAACGTGCAGGTCTTTATGGACCTTTTGAGTATTCAAAGAACTACGAAAATAGTCAAAAATATATGGGTCCATTAGAAGCTTCGCTTAAAAGTGCAACCGGTCCTTCATTTAATGATGTTTATGACGCAGTTGTATATATTCTAGGAAGAAGTAATTATAGAGGACCTTCTGTTATTGTGTTTGAACGTTTACCATTTGCAAATATTTTTAAGAAACTATTCCCTGAGAAATATAAAGAGTTTAAAAAAGAGTTTGCAGAAATAGATAAAAACACAGTTAAGCCTTGGACTAAGGCTGCAGAATGGGAGAGACCAGCCAAACCTAATCCATATGTACCTTTATTTTCAAAAGGCGGTTTAGTAGAGGGTGAAGACACAGTGCCCTATACTAAAGAAGACCCAGCAGATAGAATTAATCCGTACACTGGTGAGCCTTACCAAGAACAAATGGATAGGTTGGGTTTCTTTTTTGGTGGTCCACTAGCTGAAGCAACTTTTAAGCAACAAGCAGAAGTATCAGGTAAACTTGGCGAAGTTCTTACAGAACGAGAAAAAAAGAGAGTTGAGTCACGCCGTAAGATTGTACAAGCTGCACAAGAGGGAGACATTAGAAAAGGTTTTGAAGGTTATGAAGAGTTGCCTATTGGTGAGCAAATGACAGGGTATATGTTTCCTCCTACCAATATTCCGTTATCTCTAACAGGGGGAACTATATACGCAGAAAAAGCTATTGATGCTGGAGCAACTTTAAGAACTCCTAAAGAATGGGCACTTAAAAGTTTAAAAGAACGTAGGCTTGTATCCCCTGTAAAACTAAACGACCCTATGTCTGCTGGTATTTCAGCTTTAGAATATGCCGGAGCTATACCCGGTATTGGGATACCTGCAAAATATGGTGGTAAAACATTAAGAACTATTACCGGTAGAACTGTTAATGCAAAAACTGCAGACGGTATGGGTGGGGGAACTTCTGCTGATAAAGATAAGTTAGGAGAGTTTATTAATTTATATGCTAAAGACGATGAGGGTATGTATTCTACTGCTGTTAAATCTTTAATTGAAGATACTCCTGATAATTTAAAAGGTAAAGGACTGGCACAATTTATAAACAGTAAAAAGTTTAAATCAAAAGTAAAGGATGAAGAACTTAATATATTAAATTTAAATAAATATATTGATGAAAATCCACAAGCAAGTTTAGAAGAAGTTATAGAGTATGCTGGTCAAAATAAAACAGTTGTAAAAACTAGTGTGTACAGCGATAGTGTTACACAAGGTAGTCCGAGTAAAACTGAATTATTTTTAGAAGCTGAACCAGTTAGTGCAGATACAAAATTATTTATGGTAACCGGTAAAGGTAAGATGCAAAGTGAAAGTTATGTACCTGTATATACAGAAGATTTGCAAAACGTACAAGCTTTAGTAAATAAAAATGATGTTGATATTGCAAATGATTTAATCCAAATTGCACAAAAAGATTTTAAAATAAATTTACCAGCTAACTTGTCACCGCTAGAAAAATTATCAGAATTAAAAAGAACAAGCCAGTACCCAGAAATTGAAACTACTTTAGCAAAACAAATTTATGCAGTAGACCCTATACAAAAAATTGTTCCTAATCCTAATAGCTTAAAACTTGATGAAACTGGGATGATAAGCCATGATGCTTGGTATGGAACACAGAATACTTATGCCCTTCGTAGTCGAGACGGAACATATAGAATCTATGCTAGTGGCGAAGACATGACTCCTAGAATTATGAGTGACAGGAACATGTCTCAAGTTGAAGACAAGGGTTATGTCTTAACAAGCGAAGCTGAAACAAAAGTACAAATGCAATCTTTTTTAGAAGAAGAAGGACTATTAAAAGAATTATCTGAGATGTATGAGCCTAAGTGGAAATATATTATAGATGAAAATATGCCCGGAGGTAGTAACTATAGAGAGTTTGTTTTTAACAACGACAATGCAAAAATACCTAGTGTTTTTAGATCAATGCATTTTCCAGAAGAAAAAAATTATTTAGCACATGCTTTAGTAAGAGATAGAAAATTTCAAGATGGTTCAACCGGACTACACATAGACGAACTACAATCTGACTTACATCAACAAGGTTCTAAGTATGGTTATGCCACACCAGAATCAATTGATAAATTAGATAAGGAATATGCAAAGTTGTATAGCAATTATATTGAAAAATATAAACCCTTTGAAAAAGAAATGCGACAAAAACTATTAAACATGGGTGAACGCTACCCTAATAATAAAGGACCTAAAAAACTTCTGTCACTGTTTGATAAGGTAAACACAAAAATATTAAAAGCTGGTGATGCTAACTCAACTAATAACTTTGAAGCTCATCAGGATTTAGTTGATTTTATTTATCATAATGATTTAATCCAATTAGGTAGAAGTCCATATTTTGACCCAAGAAAATTTTTAAATGAAGCTAGAAATAGAACAATGAATTTAAGTGATAATAGAAATGTTAAAAGAAAGTTAGTTCCCAACTCCCCGTTCAAAGAAACATGGCATCAGCTATCAATTAAAAAACTTTTAAAACGTGCAGTCGATGAAGGGTACGGTAATTTATCTATATCTAATTCTAAACCTGTTGTTCAAAGATACTCAGGTATGGGTGAAGAAGGCAAAGAATTATTTTACGACAGAAAAGTTAAAAACTATATGCAGAAATTAGCCAAGTCAACTGGTGGAGAATTTAAAATAAAATATTTAGAGGATGGGTCTAGGCATCGTATTCAAGATGAGTTCATGCGTAGCTATGTTATAGAAATTACACCTGAGTTAAAAGAACTTGTATCAACAAAAGGATTGGCAAGTTTTAGAAAGGGTGGCAAAGTTTCTACCAACGAACAAATGGATAGGTTAGGTTTTAGAAGTGGTGAAAAAGTTAATCCTATGAATAGGGCTACAAGAAATAATAATCCATTTAATATAGTATATGGTCCTGCTATAGGAGCATCTAATATTACATGGGAAGGAAAAGTATCACACAATCCAGAAGTTGAAAACACCTTTGAGGTATTCAAAAATAATACTTTTGGATTTAGAGCCGGTATGTTAAATAGTTTAACTCATTATGATAAATATAATGATAAAACAGTAGAAAAATTAATTAAAAGACATGCTCCAAAAAAAGGAGACATTATAAAAGGTAAAGATGAAAATCCAAACCAATCTAATTTTATAAATTTTGTTTCTAAAAATTTAAATGTAAAACCCAATCAAGAAATAAATTTAAAAGACCCTAAAGTTTTAAAAGAATTTGCAAGAAGTGTTGCTATATTTGAAGGACATCAAAATGTTAAAGAAAATGATATAGATTCAGCCTTAGAATTAGCCTTTAAATATAGAGGTATTAATTAATGCTACTTTACACAGAGAAACAATTAAACACAGCCTATAACATTTATAGAATGCACCAGATTGGACAAGGGCTAGGCTTTATGGAATTAGAAAACTTTAGAAAACTTTACGAAGAACTTATGGAGGAAGCGTTTGATGTTCCCATTTGAAATTATAACTATGCTAGGTTCTACACTGCTCAGTAGTGTACTAAGCCTATGGTCTCAGCGTATGAAGGCTAAACAAGATGAGCAGAAGATGTTGATTACAAGAGGTGAGTTTCAACTTAAAGCTGTAGAGTCTGCAAGGAACGTACAGGATAAAGGATTCCAATGGACAAGACGTATCATAGCACTAACCTCAGTGTTTGCTATTGTCGTTCTTCCTAAGATGGTGGCTGTGTACTACCCAGACGTAGATGTAACAGTAGGATATACACTATTTCATCCGGGCTTTTTATTCTTTACAGACGGTAGAGAAGTATTTGAATGGGTAACTTTTCAAGGCTTGGTAATAACACAACTAGATACAAACCTTGTATCAGCAATCATAGGTATGTACTTCGGTGGCAGCTTAGTTAAAAAGTAAGAGGGCATTATGCAAAATAACATGGGTGGCTTTAGTGGCGACATGGATAGGAATGAGGTCGAGATAGACCTTAATAAGTTTATGGAACTTCTTCAGGAGAAGTCACAACTTAAAGATAGGATAAGAGAGTTAGAGGATATTAAGAACGATAACCCTTATCAAAAATTAATCTTTGTAGCACAAGCTGTGGATAGTTGGAGGATTATACCTCGTGCTTTCTTAGGTGTGTATATGTATCTATTGTATTATACTACATTTTGGTTCATGGAATTAAACGACCCTACCATGCAACAATCAGGGTTAATATCAGTATTCGTAGGGGCAGGAGCAGCTTGGTTTGGTCTCTATACAAATTCATCTAAGTCTAAAGGAGACTTTACAAAAGGAGGACAGTAGTGACAAGGCGTACATTAAATCAAAATTTTTTTGGACCTTTAATTGTATTGGGAATGTTAGCAGTTTCATTTGGATTAAGTGCTGACCAGACGGGTGACTGTACTTCAGGTACACAGTATTGTGAAGACAATGGTTTGACTACTATTAATACTACGGTGACTACAAATACGAACACCAATAATAATACCAACACTAATACTAATACAAACACTAATACAAATTCTAATACTAATGTAAACACTAACACGAATAGTAACACCAATGTTAATACTTCAAATAATACTAACGTAAATACCTCGACATCAAATAACACTTCGACAAATACAAACAATAATAACAACGTTAATACTTCTACGTCTACATCTAACTCTACTGTAAACTCTACAGTGAATCAGAACGTAAATAACAACAGTAATTCTACTAGTAACAACACAAATACTAATAGTAATACTAACGTTAATCAATCTACGTCAGACTCTAATGTTACTACAGACAATACTAATACCAATAATAATAATAATAAATCTGATAACACTAACAGGAACATTAACGAGTCTAATTCTACTCAGACTATCAACCAGAATGTACGTAGCAAAGCACCTCCTGCTTCTGCTATAGCTCCTAGTATCATGTCTTACTCGCAAGACCTCTGTACTGTAGGTCGTTCTGGTGCCTTTCAAGGGCAAGTATTTGGGTTCTCTACAGGAGCAACTGTAACTGACGAGAACTGTGAACGCTTAAAACTTTCCAAGTATCTATACGATACCGGTATGAAAGTGGCTTCAGTATCTATACTTTGTCAAGACCCGAGAGTATTTAAAGCTATGGAAATGGCTGGTACTCCTTGCCCTTACCAAGGTCAGATAGGTAAAGAAGCTACTAAAGCTTGGGCAGAAAACAAATCTAAAAGACCTGATGCTAAAGAACAAGAGAAACTTTTTATACAGCAATGCACACACGATAGGAATCCTAACAGAGACAAGATAAACAAAGATGTTGTTGGGGCAGTCAAAGTTATTTATACAACTAAAACTAAAACTAAAAGGCAATGCAAAAAAGAATTCTATGCTACGCAGTAGCGTGTCTCTTAAGTCTTAATGTCTTTAGTCAATATATCTACGAAGGCAATCAGTCTTTAATAGACCTCACAAACGAATCAAATACAACCAATCTAAACTCTGGAGACGACCAAGTCTCGAATGCTTTTAACTTAGATTTTACATTTAAGTTTTATGGTGAAGAGTTTACTCAAGGTAGAATGGCTACCAACGGTTGCTTACACTTTAAAACCTCTGGAGCTTACTGTAACGATTACACACCAGACCCTTTAGCAAATCAGTATACTTATACTATGCTACCTTTTTGGACTGACCTCATACGAGATAACGGTTCAAAGATGTTAGCTAAAAGCTTTAGTGATAAGACAGTCTTTGGTTGGTATGATATGCGTGAATACAATCGTGCATCTGATAACAGTTTTGAAGTTATACTATGGACTAACGATACCTTTGAGTATAGATATGGTGCATTAGATATAATTAATCACGATGTTTTAATTGGTGAAGTGGGTAGTGGTAGCTCTGAAGTCTATCAATACTTGTTCCATGATGAGTGTAACACAGGCTCTACTAACTCTAGCTCTTGTGTTAATAAAAACTGGAACGACATAGACAAGAATCAAAACTTAGAGAGTGGTGGTTCCTTGTACAGTGGTGATAAAACTCCTAGTGTTGATTGTAGTAATCCACTTAACGATGTAAGTTGTACAGGATATTGGGATGCTTACGATGACCTACAGTGTGACCTTGACTCACAATATGGACCCTTCTGTCAAGGGTACAGACAAGAAGAAGATATAGGGTACTACCAAGAAGAAGAACACTTTGACTATGGTTATGAAGAGGAACTCTTTGACTATGGCTACGAAGAAGAGTATGACATGTATGACACTTTTGAAGAGCCAGAAATATTTGAAGAGTATATATTTGAACCTGAGTATGACAGATTTGAAGAGCCTGAGTTTGTGTTTGAAGAAGAGATAATCTTTGAACAGTTTCAACCACGTGAAGAATTTGTAGAACCTTTTGAAGTAATGCGTGAAGAGGAAGTGTTTCTACCCATTGAAGATTTAATGCTAGAAGAATTTATATTTCAAGAAACATTCATTGAAGAAAGGGAGGAGTGGTTTGAGGAAGAGACAAGGATGGAAGAAGAACTTGCGTATGCAGAAGAGCCGGAAGAAGAACTCATTGAAGAACGCATCGAAGAAGAAGAAGTTATAGAAGAAGAAATACAGGAAGAAGAATTGGTTATCGGTGAGGTAACGCCTGAAGGTAAGAGTTCAATGACTAGAGAAATGGCACTGAACGTTATCTCCTCTACTTTAAACACAGCTCAAGCTAGTGTTAGTGGTACTACATCAGGAAACTCTATACACG
>ENA-UZWS01001261-UZWS01001261.1-metagenome-genome-assembly--contig:-Day-3-25m-contig-1261_pt1 | contig 13417 bp, 11 predicted proteins | sample MGYA00260343_ERZ794903 | MGnify/ENA metagenome assembly ERZ794903
CTAAACCGGCAGGCGGTGACAGAAGGCATAGACCGACGGATGCCTCTTGGGCATATGCGAAAGCACCACTGGTGATGAAACCCAGAATTTCTCCATTGCGTAAAACTGGTTCGTTGTGATGCAACAGCGCGTTTCCATCGTTTAGCTTTATCGAGCACAGGAACGGTCCTTTGCCCTCAGCCCTGCGGCGGAGATAGCAATCACGACCAATGAAAGGTATTTCTTTTTCATGCTTGCAGACAAAACCAAGACCAACCTGATGTGGTGACTCAGTATAGGACATGTCATGCCCCCAGTGCAGGAAACCCTTTTCGATGCGCAACGCGTTGAGGGCTTCGCTACCACAAAAACGCATGCCAAGCGGGGCTCCCGCTTTCCAGAGCACGTCAAATACGTGTTCAGCAAAATCGGGAGTGATGAAAATTTCCCAGCCAGTTTCGCCTGTGTATGACAAGCGCTGCGCAAAAACAGGTGCATGACCGATGTAGAAATGTTGGTGGCTATTGAAAACAAAAGCTGCATCATCGAGATCAACATCTGCCACTGCTGCTAACAGGTCTCGCGCTTTTGGCCCGGAGACTGCGAGTACGCCGTAACTTGTAGTAGCATCGCGTAGATGCACCTCTTCGCTGGGGTGGATTTTCTGCATCAAGTGATCACGGTCACGTCGGGTGTGAGATATTGAACTCATCACCATGAACTCATCAAGTCCATGACGCGCAACTGTGACATCACTCTCAATACCGCCTCGATCATTCAACATCAGTGAATATGCTACGCCCCCAACGGGCATCGCCATATCATTGGTGCAAACACGCTGCAGGAATGCCAAAGCGTCACGCCCGGAGACCATCAACTTGCCCAGCATAGAGTAGTCGATCATCACTACTCCTTCGCGTGCTGCCTTTTGCTCTTCTTGTGAATGTTCAAACCAACTAGGCTGATGATAGGAATAATCATAGTCCTTTTCTACACCATTGGGAGCAAACCAAACTGGCCGCTCCCAGCCCTGCACCTCGCCGTAAACAGCACCATTCGATTCCATTGCATGATAAAACGGTGTGCGCCGTAAGCCGCGTATTGTTTCACGCTGACGGCCGGGCCAGTGCATTGCATATGTTAGCACCAGCGTTTCCGGGCAACGCTCTTGCAAATAAAGATCACGCGCCTGCCAATCTTCGATTCGCGCCGGATCCATCTCGGCGAGGTCCATGGTTGGGTGTCCGGCCATTATCCAATCAGCTAATGCCTTACCCGCACCGGGGCCAGATTGAATACCAGTGGAATTTACACCTGCTAAGACATAATAACCCTTCAAGTTAGGAGCCTCACCGAGTGTGAAGCGGCCATCATGCGAATAGCTTTCTGGGCCATTAAAAAATGTACGAATACCAGTTTCTTGAAGAACTGGTACACGATTCATACTGAGCTCTAAAACCTCCATCACGTCGTCCTCAACGAAGGGTAGACTGTCGAACTCAAAGCTTTCAGGAATGCCGTTTTGCGCCCAAGCCTTGGCATTAAAATGGGCAAACCCGAAGAGTAGCTTTCCTGCATCTTCCTTCCAATATGTGCCATCACAATATGAACGCAGCACCGGTAAATCAGAAGGTAAATCTTTGATTGGCTCAGTAACCAGATAGTAGTGTTCGCAGGCATGAAGTGGCACACCAACATTATTTTTCTGACCTAATTCGCGCGCCCACATGCCGCCACAATTGACAACCACGTCGGCCGTGATCGTACCTTCATCCGTTCGCACGCCTATGACTTTGCTACTTTCAACTAGAACCTCCTCGACTTTGGTTTGCTCNNAACACCATCAGGATTCATCAAAGGCCAGCGTTCAAAAATCTCGTCTGTTTCCATGTAATACGCTTCGACACCGAAGAGTGAGGCAAAATCAGCCTTACGTTTGAGCTCAGCTAACCGCTGCTCGTTCACGGCAATAGAGATTGAACCTGATTTCCGGAAACCGGGGTTTTGGCCTGTTTCAGCCTCAATCTCCTGCAAAAGCTCAACGCCATAACTGGCGAATGCCGTCGTTGCGTGACTTCCTTGTAACTGCCCAACAAGCCCTGCAGCGTGCCAAGTTGTGCCACTAGTGAGAGCCTTACGCTCAAGTAAAATCACATCTTTCCAGCCTGCTTTTGCAAGGTGGTAGGCCACTGAACATCCATGAATTCCACCACCAATAATCACAACCTGCGCGTGGGAAGGAAGAGGTTTTTGCATCAATTGAGTCCTGGCTTATTTGAGATTTTCATTAAAAAGAGATCCGGCTTTTGAACAATTCGACGTAAGCCCTACAAGCCTCATCATGTGCCACGCCAGAGCTTGATTGGAGGAGATGACCGGCTTATTCAGTTCGGCTTCAGCCCTAGCAATAATTTCCATCGCACGTAGACTGGTACAGGCAACAAAAACGCCGTCACAATCCTCGTATGCTCCAATTTTCAGCACAGCTTCGAAGATGCTGTCGGGGCTAATCCGCGCTACAGTGAAATCGTCTGACTGATTAAATGTCGCCACAGCGATAGTATCAAACCCATCCGCGCGCAGATTGGCCTGCATCTCGAGTGTCACATCTGGTGCATAGGGCGTTACCAGCGCGATGCGCTTTATCCCAAGAGCTGCAAAAGCGGCCTTACTTGCGGTAATCGGGTTAGTGTTTTGGGCGTCCCTGTGCGCATCACGGACAAGTGAGCCCACACTGAGTTCCCCAATCATTGTGGCGCCAGAGGTACAAGCATAGCCGATCACATCAAAACCAAAGCTCGCTGGCAGGAGTTCGGCAGTACTAGTTAAATCCAAAGCCATTTGACGGAGAGTTTCAGGTGTAACGTCCATGGCGTTGGGTATGCGCGCCACATAGAGCGCTACGCCCGCCTGAGCCCCGAAAATCTTCGCAAATTCTTGTTCGATGGTCTGATCAGTTTGTAAAACAATCAGTCCAAGACGTGCACGCGCACCAAGGCCCTCGTCAGTGACAAAATCTAAAGTTTCAATTTGGTCAATAAATGTCATCGTTTGAACTCAAGCAAGCAAACACCAGCCCAGGCTCGTCTCTTCTTTCCGTATGCATTATGGAGTTTCATTTCGCACCATCAGTAGCCCACCTCAGAGAATACGCGGCTTTCAAATCCTCGAGCCTCAAAACGTACTTTATATCGTACTTTAAGATGCTGACGTTCTAGTTCGAGTACCACGTTTCACCTCCACCTATACTGGTATATACCAGATTCGATAAGTAATTTAATTGGGCAGGAGTTTTAACTGTCAACGAAAAAATTTCTTGATCAATCTGGTATATACCACCTAGGCTTCTCAACACAGTGTGAATCAGAGGTATGAAATTGCTGGGCATAGAGGGCAGACTTAGGACCGATACCAATTCACCAACGCGTCCTCGCTTTCTTCAAATCGCCGATAATATTCGTGCTCAAATCACCTCTGGAGGATTAGCGGAACATGATATCCTGCCATCAGAACGAGCACTTTCTGACCGATACGGCGTAAGCAGGGTAACCGGGCGTCGAGCACTCCAGGCGTTAGAAACAGAAGGGCTTGTTTATAACGCAGACCGTCGCGGACGTTTTGTCTCTCCCAAACGTCTCAGGTACAATGTTAGCAACATGGTCAGTTTCTTAGCCAGCGCACAAGCCAATGACCTTGATCTAGAAATTAAAGTGATACAGGCTGCAGAGCACATAGCAAAAAACGAGATATTAACAACTTTAGAACTGAGCGAATACAGCAGGGTAATAGAATATACTCGGCTCTTTCATTCTGGTGGACATCCAATTTTTATCGAAACAGAATATCTTGTTGCCGACCGATTTCCTAACTTTCTTGAAAAGGACTTAAGACAATCGACCAGCCAAACCCTTGAAAAAAGTTATGGGACATCGGCCAATACGGGTAACATCATAATTCGGATGCGAGGAGTAAAGGCAAATGAAGCTAAGCTTTTGAATATAGCATTGAGCCACGCAATTATTGAGTTAGAGCAAGTCATTTATGATGATGCTGGTACACCGTTTTGCTTCGGCCGTCAGGTTTGGCGAGGTGAAATGGCTGAATTTTCCGCGCTCGCAATTGTAAGCCAGAACGGCCAAAGCAGAGCATGAGGAGCCACAGCATCATGCATGCGAACACAGCCCCCAAGCGCGGTTTCTCGGAGACGGAATTTCGCCAGCGCACAATAAAGGCTCAGTCACTTATGGCCAGTGAGGGACTGGTCGGTTTGTTGTTGATGGGCGAACAAGATGTTCAATATTTCACAGGTTTTCAAACGCTTTTCTGGCAAAGCCCGACTCGGCCATGGTTCATTTTTGTCCCTGCAGAAGGTAAACCCATCGCTGTAATACCGGAGATTGGTGCCGAGTTGATGCGCCGTGGCTGGCTTGAGGACATACGTACTTGGGGGGCGCCAGCACCACAGGATGATGGCATCAGCCTCTTGACAGAGTTACTGGACCCATTTGCCAAAAAAAGAGAAAAAATCGGTGTGATGAAAGGGCATGAAACCAAGTTGCAGATGCCTCTTGGGGACTGGGAACGATTGATGGCGGGAGTTTCCGGATTGCGAACTGCTGATTGCACAGAGATTGTGCAAGGATTGCGGATGGTAAAATCTGCCGCCGAAATCGAAAAACTCGCACATGTCTGTGGCATCGGATCTGCAGCTTTTGCGCAGGTACCTCAAATCATGTCAAAAGGGCAGCCACTTGAAGATGTGTTTCGCACGTTTCGTATTGCCGCTCTGCATGCAGGCGCGGATGATGCGCCGTATGTGGTCGGCGCTGCCAATCAAGGAGGGTATGCGGACGTCATTTCGCCACCAAATCAGCACCCCTTGCAAAAGGGTGATGTGTTGATGCTCGACACGGGTCTGACGTGGGATGGGTATTTTTGCGATTTTGATCGCAACTGGGCAATCCAGCAAGTCAGTGACGAAGCAAAGCGTGCTTATGATGTGCTGTACCGAGCGACCGAGGCCGGTATCAATGCGGCAAGACCCGGCAATACCTGTCGCGATTTATTCATGGCGATGTCAAATGTCATTGCCGAAATGGACAATTCTGGTGGAGATATTGGGCGACTTGGGCATGGGCTGGGTATGCAGTTGACCGAGCAGCCGTCACATGCCGCCTTTGACTCAACTGAGTTAAAAGAAAATATGGTGCTGACAATAGAGCCTTCTTTGTCTTACGGTGACGGACTGATGATGGTACATGAAGAAAACATCGTCGTGCGCAGTGAAAAAGCAGAGCTTTTGACCACCCGCGCGGCGCCTGAATTGCCGGTGATTGGATGATCAACACCGCACTTAATACCCGTTTGGCGCTTTGCCAGCACGGGCTTAATAGTCTGAACGCGATCTGCGCATCAGGCCTGAACCAGACGGGCGCCCACCGTTTGGCTTTTTACAAACAAGGGCAAATCGACCTCAGGGAGAGCTTCGAATGAAAAAGACAAAACTTATGAAATGCTTTGCAGTTGCATCGCTGATGACGTCCGGCACGGCTGCTTTTGCAGAATGTGGCGACGTAACGATAACTGAAATGGACTGGGCGTCCTCCGCCGTCGTCACGGCTGTGTCAGCGTTCCTGATGGAGCAAGGCTACGGCTGTAACGTCCAAAAAGTTCCGTCTTCTACTGTGACCGCAATTACATCCATCACAGAAACAGGCGAACCTGATATCCTGACGGAAGTCTGGGCGAACTCAACGCCAGCGTACCCCGGCCTTCTTGCAGAGGGTAAATTGGTTGAGTTGGCAGACGTGCTTTCTGACGGCGGTGTAGAAGCATGGTGGATTCCATCATACCTCGCTGAATCCAATCCAGAGCTGACAACATGGGAAGGCATCATGGCCAACCCATCACTCGTCGGTGGCAAGTTTCACGATTGCCCATCAGGCTGGGCCTGCGACATCATCAACAACAACAATCTGATCGCGCTCGAAGCTGAGAGCAATGGTCTTGAGCGTTTCCAGCACGGTTCCGGTGAAACCCTTCAGGCTTCCATTGCGGCAGCGTTTGACGAAAAAGCACCATGGTTCGGCTACTACTGGGCCCCAACGGCGGTTTTGGGCAAATACCCAATGGTTGCAGTCCAAGTCGGTGCCTATGACGCAGACGCGCACACCTGTAACGGTGACGTTGACTGTGCCTCGCCATCCTTCTCTGCTTACCCTGCAGCCAAGGTTGTGACAGCCGCTGCCCATGACTTTGTTAAGCGTGAACCTGATGCTGCAGCCTTGATGGCCAACGTCAGCTTCACAAACGCAGAGATGGGTGAAATCCTTGCCTGGCGTCTGGACAACAACGCATCATATGACGAAGCTGCCGTATACTTCTTGACCAACTACAAAGATGTTTGGGCAGGCTGGCTAGATGATGATGCGCGCGAGCGCCTCTCAGGTATCCTTAAGTAAGCTAAGATATAAGCGCCTCCCCCAAAAAATGGTTGGGGGGCGCTTTGCTTGACAGGCTGCGACATTGAGGCAAGAGATACGGGACAAGGGACGGGGATCAAATGGCCTTCTACGACAAATTATTCAACGCCTTGGGTTTGGGCGATTGGTGCGGTGAAACCGGTGCGGACGCACCTCTTTCGATGGCAGACCTGATGGCACAAACGGACGGTGCTGAGGCAACAGGCTCGTTCTTTCCGTTTCCATCATTGGACAATTTGAATGAAAGCTGCAGCAGCATCATTCAATCACGCGATGTCACTAAAGGCATCGAAACAGGCTTCTTGGCGGCAAAACCTGCCCTAAAGACCTTTCTCGATCCAATCACTCAACCGCTCAGTTGGCTGTTGGATGGCGCGTTGTGGCTGTTTGAATTGACACCCTGGTTTATAATGGTACCGCTTCTTGTCGCGATTTCTTATTGGGCGTCACGCTCGAAACCTGTCACGATTTTTGTTTTCGTTTCAATTATGCTGTTGGGTCTCGTTGATCACTACGATGTGGCGATGCAGACACTCTCAATCATTTTCGTTTGCACGACAATTTCGGTAATGCTGGGCGTCCCCATCGGGATTGCAATGTCGAAATCGGACCGATTGCAAAAATCCACAGTGCCAATCTTAGACCTTCTACAAACCCTCCCAACCTTCGTATACCTGATCCCGCTGATCTTCTTGTTCTCGGTGACAGAGTCCAAACTTTATGGGATCGCGATTATTCTTTATGCGATCGTGCCAGTAATCCGCCTGACAGACCTTGGTATTCGCCTTGTGGATCAGGACGTAATTGAGGCGGCGAACGCTTTTGGCATGAACTCCCGCCAGAAACTCTTACGCGTTCAACTGCCACTGGCTTTGCCCAATATCATGGCAGGGATTAACCAGACCATCATGATGAGCCTTGCGATGGTCGTGATTGCATCCCTTGTGTCTGCGCCAGGCCTTGGTGTTAACGTGCTGCGCGGTATTCGAAACCTTGAACTAGGTGTCGGTATTGTTGCGGGTATCGGGATTGTTCTTCTCGCCGTTATTTTGGACCGCGTGTCCAAAGCAGCCCTCACTCGGGTCGATATGACCCGCGTCAAACATTGATAGGAGCAAGGTTATGACTGAACCAATGGTCAGCCTTCGCGGGCTTTATAAAATCTTCGGCACACGCGACAAAGAGGTGCTGCATTATGTCCAAGGCGGCATGGGCAAAGAGGAGTTATTAGCAGAGCATAAGCATGTTTTGGGTCTTAACGACATCAACGTCGACATGCAGGCGGGTGAAATTACAGTTGTAATGGGCCTGTCCGGCTCCGGTAAATCCACCTTGATCCGCCACCTGAACCGTTTGATCGAACCCACAGCGGGCGAGATAATCGTTCAAGGCGAAGACGTCATGAAACTGTCTGAGGACGGCTTGCGCAAAGCACGTCAGGAAAAGATGTCCATGGTGTTCCAGAAGTTTGCGCTTTTGCCCCATAAGACAGTGCTAAAAAACGCTGGGATGCCTTTGTCCGTGCGCAGTCATGACGAGATCGACTGTGACAAAGAAGCCCAGAAATGGCTGGATCGTGTAGGCTTGAGTGGGTTTGAAAACCACTATCCGGCGCAACTGTCCGGTGGAATGCAGCAACGTGTGGGTATTGCCCGCGCACTTACGGCGAATACGGACATTATGTTGATGGACGAGGCATTCTCGGCACTCGATCCGCTTATTCGTACCGACATGCAAGATCTCCTTTTAGAGCTGCAGAAAGAGCTGCATAAGACCATCATCTTCATTACTCATGATCTTGACGAAGCGCTGAAACTGGCAGATCACCTTGTGATCCTTAAGGACGGCTATGTGGTTCAGCAGGGCGAGCCGCAGCACATCCTTCTCAATCCAAGTGACCCTTATATTGAAGATTTCGTGAGCGACATCAATCGCGCGCGAGTCCTTCGAGTACGCTCAATCATGACACCTCTTGACGGGGGCAAAGTACCCGAGGGTGCGCACGGAGAGCTTGATTATGACGACACGCTTGAAACCATGATTGCAAAATCAGGCGGCGATACCTCTCACGCCTATTTAGTGACACGCAACGGAACCCCTGTTGGTACGCTAGAAATGACAAGTCTTGTAAAAGCGCTGGTGCCGCGAGTTGCGTCAGAAGCAGGTGCACGACAATACTAAATTACTTCGTGTAAATGCGAAAAAAACTGTTGGGGGCCTCTCGAGTTAAAAGTTAGAGCGGGCACCAACATGCATGCTACGGCGGCGGTCATTTTTTGAAATACAACACTGATCTCTGGACACAGGGATAATTCTCCTCGTCATCAATGCAGATCGCAAGTTTACTTTCTGTTGGCAACTTAAACCCTTTCTGTGCGTTCCGCTTCAAGGACTTTTTGTAAAACAGACACACCTTTAAAAATTTAAAACTTTTGGTAAACCAAGTGCAGACGATGCCAATTTTTGGAGAGCCATAGCGACACTGCTAAATTGCACCTTCAAAACTTGCTATACTGGTTTGTTGCTCTGAGGCGGCTTTCTATCTCTCACATCAGGCATGTCCTGCCGTTGCCGAAAGGCTCAATGCGTCTACGCCAATGCTTTTCAATGCCTGCGGCCACTTCTCCGCATTTGCAACACCAAACACCAAATCTTGTGTGGCGTCACAAAGGAGCCACCCGTTCTCGGCGATTTCGGCTTCCAATTGCCCAGCTCCCCATCCAGCATACCCCAGTGCTAAGAGACGTTGCTCAGGGCCCACCCCCTGCGCCATGTCTTCGAGTATATCCATTGTCGCCGTCATGGAGAATTGATGGCTCACCTTCAATGTCGATAAGTCTGACTGGTATTCCGGTGAATGCAAAACGAAGCCTCGGCCACCTTCGACTGGTCCACCGAAATGAAGACTACAGTCAAACTCTGGACGCTTGAGAGGAATATTCAATTGCCCTAACAACGCAGACAATCCCATGCCATCGACTACTTTGTTCACTATCAGTCCCATAGCACCATCCTCGGAATGCGCACAAAGAAATACAACAGAATGCGCAAACCTCGGATCACCTATTCCCGGCATAGCAATTAACATCTGTCCAGTGAAATCGGTAGTTGTGCCAAGCATTTCAGTCAATTAAGTGTCTCGTCCTGTAGAGGGCCATACACTAACATGTGCCCACAAGGACAATGACGCAATAGCCTTCTCTATGTTTCAAAGCATCTGAATTTCCTCGCCGGAAAGTGAGTTGGCTTTGGGCGAGCAATGCCGCACAAATTTTACATGACTTTTAAAACTATAATTTTATCGCTCATTGGTGTTTGCCTTAGTATCCCAGCTTTAGGCGAAACCTTTGATCGCATTGCTCAGGCAGAGATACTGCAAGGCTGGCGTAATATCGACGGCAGCCACACTGCTGCTTTACGGATCACACTCAAACCGGGTTGGAAAACTTACTGGCGCGCACCGGGTGACTCTGGCATTCCACCACGCATTGATTGGTTCGGATCTAGAAATTTTGCTGAAGCAAAAATTGAATGGCCCACACCTGAAGTTTTTCAACAAAACGGAATGCGCTCGATCGGGTATACGGATGAGCTTATCCTTCCAATCCAGGTACAGCCAAGAACAAAAAATAGGTCTATACGCCTCAAAGCAGTTTTAGATATTGGGGTATGCCGTGATATCTGTGTCCCTCAACAACTTACGGTGAAAGCAGATCTGCCGAAGCGCGGAAAGCGAGATGCTCGCATTGCAGCAGCGCTCGCGGATCGCCCATTAACCATGGTCGAGGCAGGCGTCACGAATGTTAAATGCAGCGTAAGTGCAACGGCAGACGGTTTGCTGCTTACTTCAATTATAAAAATGCCCAGCATGGGTCCAAAAGAGATTGCGATCGTCGAAATCGACAACCCTCAGATTTGGGTTGGAGAAGGAGAAATCCGACGGAGCGGTGGCATTCTAACCGCGCAGACTGAGTTGCAGCATGTGGAGGGGCTACCCTTTTTATTAGACAGATCTTCTTTGCGCTTTACCGTCCTTGGCAAGAAAAGTGCCGTTGATATTCGTGGCTGTGCCAATTGAGTTCACAGGTGTTTCAGCCACAGTCAGCTCAACTCGCCGCGCGGCGACGACGTCGCATGGTGAAAAGGGTTCCAACTGCCGATAGCGCGTATACGATAAGGGAAATTGCTAAAGCGCCCACAATAAACGCGCCAAAGGTCATCGCAATGCCATCAACCAGATCGAGTGCTGGCACCCATTCTACCAATTGCGGATGCAACTGCCCTTGCCAAACCGTCCAGCCTAGAGTGACCGCCAGCCACAAACCGATCGCTGTCGCTGCAACAGCCAAGACAACCCGTAATCCCTTTGCCTGAAATCCATACCTCAAAGCACCGACTTGGCGAGCAATATCGGATTGGATCGCTATCAATGCGGGTACAATCAATAGTACCAAAAACATACCAAAACCTAGTCCATAAACTAGCGTGATCACCGTCGGCTTTAAAAATAGCGCCTGCTGCGAGCGCTCGAACAGTAGCGGTGCCAACCCCAAAACCGTGGTCGCCGTTGTCAAGAAAACGGGGCGGAGGCGGTCTGCAACACCATCGATTATCGACGGTATCAAACCACGATCTTTGGCATAATCATCAATCGTAGTGACCAAAACAATTGAGTCGTTAATGATAATTCCAGTCATGCCAATCAGACCAATTACCGAGAACATACTTAGTGGCACGTCATGCATGTAGTGACCGTAAATTGTACCAACGAGTCCAAAGGGAATAATCGCCATTACCACGACGGGCCTAGTCCAACTCGAAAATACCCACGCCAAAACCAAAAAGATGCCAGCAAGGCAGAGAACAAGACCGGTGCGAGCATCTTTTAGGAAGCTGTCGGCCTGCTCCGCTAATCCAGCTAATTGCCATTCGACCTGATGTACACTGGCGATTGTTGGCAAGATTTCTGTTTCCAATCGTTCCATAATGGTTTCAGCCCGCGCAGGGTCGTCTTCTGATATGTCGCCAGTTATGTTAATCAAGCGCAGTCCATTTTCGCGCCTAACAGTACTGAAACCCGTCCGGCTCTCTACGGTTACCAAGTCTGCCAAGGGAACATACTTACCGGCCGGCGTTCGCATTAGGCTGGCTTCCAAAAAGTCTGCGGTCAATTCACCTTCCGGCAATTCGACCCGAATGCGTGCACTTCGCGGTCCGTCAGGATAAGTAGCTGCCTCTAGTCCATTCAAACGATGCCGCAAAACGCGACCCAACCCATCTATACTGAAGCCCAGCGCCTGGCCTTGAGGGGTCAATTCAAGGATTAACTCCTCCTTGTCGTAGCTCAGATTATCTTCAACGGCGGAAACCTCTGGGTACTCTGAGAGGGCGGTTTTCAGCGCCTCACTAGCTGTTTTGAGTGTTTCGCTGGAAGCACCGTAAATCTGCACGTCCAATGCATCACCGCCTGGTCCCGAGCGCCAACCCCGAAACGAAATCGTTTCAACCAACGGATGACGAACAACTCGGTCCTGCAACTCCCCGACGAAGGCGAAACTGGAGTATGGGCGCAAATCCGCATCAATCAACTCTATAGAAATCCCGCCCAGTAAATCGGGATCCAGACTATCTGATCCTGGTAATGATCTTCCCGCGTTGCCACCGATTTCCGCGATCACATAATCAATAGGATTTCGACCATGTCGAACCTTGTATTCTTCACCAAGTTCCTCTGTTGCACGCTGCAGTTCGCGCATCATCTTCAAACTATCTTCGCGGGTTGCGGTGGCAAGCATTGCGAAGTTTCCAGTCACAGAACCACGTTCTGGCGCATTAAAAAACCGCCATTTTACGTCGCCCTGAACGAACAATGCCATCTGGGAAGCCAGAACGAGGATTGCCATCGCAAAAACTGGGTAGCGCAAGAAAACCACAAGTTTAATGAAATGCCGAAAAATCTTTTCGCGGAACCAACGAAAACCCACATTTACTATCCGACTGGGAAAGTCATACCAGTGTGATTTGGCCGTATGCTTCAACGCGTGAGCCATGTGATTTGGTAAGATAAGGAAGCACTCGATCAATGACGCCATTAAAACCGCGATAACGGTAAACGGTATGTCAGCAATCAAGTCTCCAAAACGCCCAGAAATTACTATCAGGCCAAAAAACGCAATGATGGTTGTCAACGTAGAGCTGAACACTGGCATCGACATTCGCCGTGCGGCATTTTCTGCGGCTACGACCGGTGATTCATTAAGATGCCGTGCCCGGGCGTCAGCGTGTTCTCCAACAACGATGGCGTCATCCACAACAATCCCAAGTGTAATGATCAGCGCGAATAGTGATATCATGTTTATGGTCAATCCACCCATATACATCAAAGCAATCGCCGCCATCATCGCAGTTGGTATACCAGCTGCGACCCACATTGCTGTGCGAGCATTCAAAAATAAAAATAACAATGCAACGACAAGGGCCAACCCGGTTAAGCCATTCTTTAGCAATATGTTGAGTCGACCGGAAATGGCCTCAGCTCGAGTACGGATCAATTCTAACGCGACGCCTTGGGGTAACGTTGCCTGCATTTCTGCGGCGACTTCTTCCACGATTTTTTGGATAGCAATCGCGTCCCCTTTATCGGAGCGATCTACGCGAATTGAAATCGCTGGATCAGCACCCACGAAATAGGATCGATTGCGGTTCACACCATCGACCCGAATTGTTGCGACGTCTCCTATCGTCAATTTCGTTCCATCAGAGTTAGATCGCAGCACGATGCTCGCAATTTCATCAGGAGCGCGCTTTTCCACACCCGTCCGTACGCGAGCGGCGGCGCCCCTAACATCACCGGCTGGATCAGCATTCACCTCTTCAGCAACCGCGTCTGAAATTTGCTGAAGTGAAATGTCATGAGTGATCAGTTCAACCGAAGAAACCTCAATAATTGTCTCTCG
>ENA-UZWS01007066-UZWS01007066.1-metagenome-genome-assembly--contig:-Day-3-25m-contig-7066_pt1 | contig 13391 bp, 12 predicted proteins | sample MGYA00260343_ERZ794903 | MGnify/ENA metagenome assembly ERZ794903
TATATCCAAACCGCGGATGATATCATTAATTTAATATTAGGTATAACAGGTACTGAAGAAGATTATCATATAGCATTCGAAGGTACGTCATACGGTTCCAAGATGGGAACTAATAATATGATTGACATGGCAGCAGGAGCTGCAATCCTTAAAGAACAAATGATTAATCGACTCGAGGTCAAAAATTTACTGACCGTTGCACCTACCACAATTAAGAAACATGCTGGTAAAGGGAATATGAATAAGTTAGCTCTTTGGGTTGCCTTCCTAAATAATATAGTTGAGAGTCCAGAGTTAGCTAAGACTTCTTTATTTAAGTATTGCGTAAATGATATAGGTGACGAGGTTAAAAAAGTCCCGAAACCATTTGATGATCTAGTCGACGCTTGGTTCCTTAATCATTATTTGCTTCAGCAACTAGGGGAAAATTTGCCAGACTAACCAAGTCTCTGCTTCAAGCCCTCAACTGATACCAGTCTCTGCTTACAGACTTAAAGCTTACATTCCAGAACCTTATCTGGCTTTGGCTTAAAGACATTACTTATATGCTAGTTCCCAGAAAAGGTTTCAAAAAGGTTCAACAAATCTCAATCTTTTTTTAAGAAGGCCATTTCTGGTTAACAGAACGCCTTAATTTCATCCATTCTTTTCTTGATTTCTACACAAGCCAAAGAATACTTATCTACTTCTGGGTATTTAAAACCTAGCCAAAGCATATCAATATTAACCGGACCTGCGCCACCGATGTGGTCGTCAATCCATGTACAGAACGAATGAAGCGATGCAGCCTCATCGATGTATAAACTTTCTTCTACATAATAATAACCTTCTAGGAAGCTTCCAGTGGTCTTAGCCCCCATTAAAAGAAGCGTTTTGTTTCTCGACGATAATTTAGTGTGTTTCTTCATAGCGTCTAATTTTAATTGATGTTCGTGATGTGGATTACTCATGTTTATTGGTTTTTAATTACAGTACTAATATACGAAAAATAAATGACATAAAAAAATATTTCGGCAACTATTTGAGTAAAAGTTATTAACAAATAAAAAGCACCTTCATCTAGAAACAAAACTAAACTTAGATATATAATAGGTATAATAAACAAAGTATTAATGATATGTTGATCACTATAGATTACATTCGTCTACAAGACATCCTACAAAAAATGGTAGAGTTTAACCAGATTACGGCACTAGACCGTGAGGCGTTACTCAACAAGTCAGGACTGATTAAGTTAGAGGATAATAGATGGACGGAACCTTCTGGAGCAATCTTAACATTTAATTGAAACTATTGTATATTGTACAACTATAAGGTAACGAAAGACAATTAAAGTATTTCAATTTTTTAAACAATTAAACAACTAAAAGAAAATTATGAGCGACTCATTTGACATTTTTAATTTAGGCGTGGAAGATGTGGAAACACACCAGCCTGAAAGAACTTCAACAAACGAAGTTTACAAACCAACTGCCGACGACGGCAAAGACGGAACTTACAAAGCACTAATACGTTTTGTACCTAATCCAGAGAACCCAAGAAAATCTTTGGTTCAAAAATACGTACACTGGTTAACTAACTCTTCTGGAGATGGTAAACTAGTAGACTCACCTCAAACAATCGGAGAACACTGCCCTATTGCAGATGTATTCTGGAAGTTGAGAAAATCAGATTCTGCTGTAGACAGAAAATCTTCTGAGAAATTGAAGAGACGTCAACAGTACTATTCTTTAATCAAGATCGTTAAGGATCCACAAAATCCAGAAATGGAAGGAACTTACAAAGTATTCAAATTTGGATATAAGATTAAAGAGAAAATCGATTCTGAGTTGAAGCCAGACTTTGGTGACCCAACACAAGTATTCGACCTATTCGAAGGCAAGAACTTCGAGCTTGTAATTACAAGACAAGGTGAATATAATAACTATGATAAATCTAAATTCTCTTCTAATAAATCTGCTATCTTAATGGGCGATGCTCCAGCAGAAAGAACGAAAGAGATTATGGGCTCTATCAAAGAAGAATTAGAAAATGCACCATCATTAGCACAATATGACTACAAAGCGTGGGACGAAGACACAAGAGCTTTCGTAAACAATGTGTTAAGAATGTATCTTAATCCAGGTGACGATATTGCAGCAGTAACATCTGCTCCAAAATCTGCTCCAGCCCCAAAGGCTAAAGTAACTGAAACTGCAACTGCAGGTTCTGCTGCGCCAACACAAGCTGAAGCTTCAACGTCAGAGAATAAGGTAACTACAGATGATGATTTAGATTCTTTCCTTGATGAACTCAACATCTAATATAAAACTTACTGAAGAGCTTAAAGGCAGAATAAAAAAAGCACTTAAACAAGTTTGTGTAGAACATCATTCTACTCCCAATAAGCAATTGCTAAAAGACATGCCAGGGCGAATAACCCTGGCATGTCCTTATTGCGGTGACTCAAGCGATGATGACACCAAGAAGCGTGGCAACATGTATTGGGACACTTTACAGTATCATTGCTACAATTGTTCACACCACACTAATCTTTATGGTATATTAAAAGACCATGAGGTTAGAATGCCTAACACTGGAGACTCCTTTACTATTATAGACTATATTAAAGAGAATAAACAACAGGTTAGTCAAGAACAAGTATTACAAAACCAGTCACTTGCAAGAGTACAGGAACTGGCATTAACTGTAGATGAATTCAAACAGATATTTGGCGCTAAAGAAATAGAGCCTGGGGAATGGATTTGGTTTCAATTAAAAGAGAGGCTATTGCATAATAAAGCTAATGAGTTTCTTTTTTCCCCAAAAGGTAATCGCCTTTGGATTTTAAACAAGGGACTAGAAGGTAAAATTATCGGCGCACAATCTAGAAGAATGAAAGGCTATGGGTCTAGGTATCTTACTTATGACCTACCAAAAATATACGAAGAGTGGAAGAAACCTTTAGAAATAGAACCACTTGATTTAACTAAGATTGCAAAGGCTTCAACTCTTTTTGGAATTATGCAGGTTAATTTCCAACAGCCAGTAACTCTATTTGAGGGACCGATAGATGCAAAGTTTATGCATAACTCTATTGCCCTTGCCACTGCAGGTAGATCCACAGAAGAATTTGACGAAATGGCGACAGTCAGATATATGTTTGATAACGATGCAACAGGTAAAAAGAAGATGGCAGAGAAGTTAAAGAAAGGAAGACCTGTATTTATGTGGTCTAAATTTCTACAAGATTTTAAGCTAGATACATATAATATAAAAGATCTAAACGATTTGGTTAAAGTGTGTTATGCTAATAAATCTAATGCATGGAAACAAATAGATGAATATTTCACATCAAGCGATTTAGATTTATGGTACGTATAGAAGAAATGGAAGATAATATAGAGGACTTTTTTAACGATAGCGATCGTTTTAAGAAAATGAGGATGCTTATTGACTTTGAGATGCCTGAGTTTAAAGCTGAAAACCCAAACATGGAATTTAGCAAACCTAAACTTAAGAAAGGTCAAAAGGCAGCAAAGTTTATCAAACCAGATAGGAACAAAAAGTCGCTATTCTAATATAAGATATATGAGCAATGAAAAAATATTAGCACTAGATCAAAAATTAAGTGCACAAAGAAACGAATGGTCAGTCACAATTAGAAACCTAGCACAAAGTCTTCGTAACATTAACACAATGGAGATTACTATTGCTGACGTGTTATCTTCTAGACAAACCCTCGTAGATCAAATGGCATATATAAATGTCAAAATAAAACAACAAAAGAAAACTATCGCTGCAAGATATAGAGAGGCATATATTAGATACTATAATTATGACTATAAATTAGGTGAAAAGCAGAAAGAGAAATTCTTAGAGAACGACTTAGCAGATGACAATATGGTTTTGTCACATTTAGAAAACCAAATGGATTGGTTAAGAGATTCTGTAAAAACATTAGATAATATGGGCTTTGCTATTAGAAATAGACTGGCTCTAAAAGATCTATAATAATTAATGGACTTAACGTTAACGGATAATAAGCAGTTCCTGCGAGTAGACTCTGCGACTGAAATGGAAATTGAACAACTCAATATTACATTAAACAGACGTATTGATTCTTGGCGATTCCACCCTTTAGTAAAAAAAGGTTTATGGGATGGTTATATCTCGTATATCAAAGATGATAAATGGATTCCATCTGGTCTATGGCGAGAAGTAATGAATATGTGTAAGCAGTATAAATACGAGCTTAAACTAAATGGCATTACAAGACTGTTTGATACTAATATAAAAGCTGCAGACTTTGAAGAGTGGGCACTAGACTTCTTTGATGGATCAGAGATACAACCTAGGGACTATCAAATTGAAGCAGCATATAATATACTTAAATTTAGAAATTGTCTAAGTGAGTTGGCTACATCAGCTGGTAAAACTCTTATCTCATTTATGGTAATTTCATACCTACTAGAAAAACAAAAGGCTGGTAGAATTCTAATGATTGTGCCTAATGTCTCACTTGTTGTACAGGGATCTGAAGATTTCCAAGACTATAATTGGAGAAATCAAGCCAATATAAAAGTACAACAGATTTATTCTGGCCAAAAGATTAGAGCAGGTAGAAATGTAGTAATTGGAACATATCAATCGCTAGTTAAAAAGGATAAAGAATACTTTAACCAATTTGATGCAGTCTTAATTGACGAGACTCATAAGGCTAAATCACAATCGATTAAAACTATTTTACAAAAATGTACAGCTGCTAATTATAGATTCGGTATGTCAGGTACAATTCCAAAAGAAGGTACTTTAGATAGATTAACTTTAATGGCTTATACTGGCCCTGTAATTACAGAAGTTAGTGCAAGTTTTTTACAGGACGAAGGGCACATTGCCGGATGTAAAGTAAAAGTAATAAAAATGGATTATGCTCCCGACTCAACTAAAAACGCCTTTAGGGAGATGTCACAAAACAGATATGAAAGCAAAGACGTCTATAAATTTGAAAGCAATTATGTTATACAGTCAACGGGTAGGCTCGCTTTCATTACAAACATTATTTCCAGAGTACGCGGTAATAGTCTTGTTCTTTTCCACAGGATTGAACATGGTAAAAGAATATACGAAAAGCTTCGTCAAGATTCTGATAAAAACGTTTACTATGTAGATGGGAATACAGATAAAGATATCCGAGAAGAGTATAAAAAGAAAATGGAAACAGGCGCTGAAATTGTAATCGTGGCATCCTATGGTACATTTTCAACTGGTATATCAATTAACAAGATACATAATATATTCTTTACTGAATCGTTTAAATCAGAGGTGATTATTAGACAGTCTATTGGTAGAGGATTAAGAAAACATAAATCTAAAACAGACGTAAACATTATAGATTTCGTCGATGATTTAACATCCCCGGATTGGGATAACTACTTAATTAGACATGCTAAAGCTAGGCAGAAGATCTATAGAGAACAGAAGTTTCCTTTTGAAGTAAAAAACGTAACATTTGAAGGGGATATATAATACAATACTAAAATAATAAAACAAAAATTATTAACATGGGATCACTAAAATTACAATCTTTTGAAGATTTTGCAAATGGAGCCGCAAAGCTAGCTAATGCTAAATTAGAAGAAGAACAATCAGCTGCAAGAACTGCAGCCGCAGATCAATTCAAACACCTACTTGGAGAGTTCGGAGTAACTTCTATTAAAGAACTTAGTGATGCGAACAGACATACGTTCTATCAAAAGTTAGGTGCTTCTGAAATTTCTGAATCAGTAGCGATTATCGAAGAGGGTACAAGAGCTCAAATCGGTAAAATCAAAAAGAACGGAAAAATCACATCAGTGTATATGCACTATGATGGTTACCCAGACCACATGTTACCTACAATTAAAAAGGGTTACAAAGATGGAAAGGCAGTAGACTTACTACTGAAGAAAGGGGGTGGTTCTGGTCTCGAGGCTGATCCAAGTAATATTAAGTTCTATGGTGACAAGACCACTTTAGATGGTGATATGAAAAATACTGATCAGTACGTAAGAGATGCAGGCGAAAAAGCTGGAGCAGAATTCATCTACCTATATTCTGAAAGAGATAAGAAATGGTACATGGTTGATATTTATGACAGTTACGATTTAGTTCCTGCATTTGAATCTATGATAATTAATGAAGCATTTAAACCAAGTAAAGGTAATGTAAAAGATGCTAAGAAAGTAAATAAGGCCCTAGAGAAATTCTTTATGGACCACCCTGCCCTAGCAGCTCCTGGTGTTATTTTAGGAGTATGTAAATATATGATGGCAGAATCTTTAACAGATGCTAACTTCCACTCTTATAGAGATCCAGTAAGTAAAGCAATTAAAGGTAAGATTACAACAGTAATGGTAGAGCTTGATAGCCTTGGTGGAATGTCAGTTCCAGTTGGTAAAAAATCAATCATTAATCTATTAGACGATAAAGGAGCATTTATGGCAAACGCTGCAGGATGGTCAGGTATTGGTATTGTTGAAGGTATGGCTTTATTCTTAGATGGATTTGGACATGGTGATACTGCACAAAAAATTGTAGATGCATTTGAATTAATATGGGCTAATGAGTCTGTAATGAATGAAGGCAATGCATTTTTAGCAGCAAGAGCAAAGGCAATTGAAGAAGATGCTGAAGACTTTGAATTTAACGGTAAGAAATTCCCTGTGATTAAAGAAGAAGTTGAAGAACCAGTTACTGAAAAATTAGCTCGAGGTTTAAAACCATTATTAACATTAGGTTCGACTATTACTAAAAAGGTAGGAGAAGATGCATTGCTAGATTTATCTGATAAGTTTGATAGAATAGATGATGAATATGCTGGAACTATAGCAAGTTGGTTAGACATGGCTATTGAATTAATGCAAGACGGTTATGGAAGATCTGCAACTGAAAAATTAAAGCAATTTAATAAAGCATGTAAAGATGTATTAGCCGGAAAAGAAATCGGTTCAGCATTTGAATCAAAAAGTGAATCTGTAGTGACTGAAGCTTCATTTGATTCAGAAGAATTATATAGTGAAATAGAGAAAGATAGAAAAACTAAAATGATTAGTGATATTGAAGACGGTTCTATTTTATTTTACCATAAAGATGTAGCAAAAGGGAAGGCTGAAGTTAATGTAAATGGTTTTACCGGTGATATTACAATAGAATTTGGAACAGGACCTTATGATTCCGGAGAATGGTATGGAGATCAAGTATCTAATATGAAAGATATTGATAAACAAATTAAAAGTTATATTAAAGCAGAAAAAAGTGGGGAATTTGAAGCCATGGAAGAATCTGTAGTTAACGAAGCTGAAGTAACATCCGATGAAGAATTTAAAGAATACGCTTTTACAGTTTTAAAGAAAGCTTTCGGAGATAAATTTGACGAAGAAAAAGCACAAGAAGTTGTAGACGGATTATTGTCTAAACACGGCGACGAGTATGGAGCTGCTGTTGGAGCATTAACATCATCCTTAGGATAAAATAAATCTAAAAAGCTTCTTATGAAGATATACACTAATTTTACAGAATTTTTAAATGAAAGAGTCCAGGTAAACAACTTGGACAATTTCGTATTTGAAGGTGGAGCAGCAGGACACATGATGCACCCTTTCGATGACCACTCATTAACGTTTGCAGATTTCAAGACTATTGTTAAATCTTCATTACAAGGTGGGTTAGATTTCGAAGAGGCTGCAACTGAAAAGACCGATGGCCAAAATCTATTTGCAACTGTAAAAGATGGTCAAGCAATGTTTGCTAGAAACAAGGGACAAATGATAAACCCACTCGATCTAGCAGGTACCGTTAAGATGTTTACTGGCCATGCCTCAAAGCTGGTTGAAGAAACATTCATCTTGGCTGCTAAAGATCTAGCAGCGGCGCTCCCAGGCATTAAGGATCAGTCAGTATTCGCGAACGGATTGAATTTCGTTAATATGGAAATAATTTACTCTAAAAATCCTAATGTGATCTATTATGACAGAGATGTTATACAATTTCATGGTATTGTAGAGACTGATGGTGAAGGTAATCAAACTGGAAAGCAAAATGTTGCTGGCGAATTAGTTAAAGCTCTTAAAGAATTAAAGTCAGATGTTCAAAATACGTTTACAATAATTCCCCCTCAAATTTTAAAGTTAGGAAAAGACGTTGATTTTGAATCAAGAGTCGGCTATTACGAAAAGGCGATAAATAAATTACGAGATACTTATAGTTTATCAGATCAAGATGAGGTTAAAATGTATCACGAGATGTGGTGGAGAGGTCAAATCGAAGAGAACTTTGCAGATTTAGAACCTGCACATAAAGAGGGTTTACTTTTAAGATGGGCTTACCTAGATAAGAAGACACTTAAGTTAACTGCATTAAAGAAGGAATTAACTCCAGAACAAAATAAGGCTGTTAAAGAATTTGATGGTCAAAGAAATAAGAAGTATAAAGAAAACATTTTACCTTTTGAGAATCTATTTTTAGAGTTAGGTGCAGATGTTTTAAAGAACGCTTCTAATTTTGTAGCTGCTAATCCAGATGCTGAGAAAGCAAGATTACATAATCAGATTAGAACTGAAGCTGGCAAGATTAAAAAGAATGGCGACCTTACTCAAATTGCAAAGGTTGAAAAAGAACTAAAAAGACTAGAGGGTATTGGTGGAATTGAGTCGATCATCCCAACCGAAGGAGTAGTCTTTAAATTTAAAGGTAAAACTTTTAAACTAACAGGTACTTTTGCTGCAATTAACCAGCTAATGGGTATCATAAAATACGGAAGATAATGGCACTACAGAATTTAAAAACATTTTTTGAAGGATCTAATATTAATGACATCGATAAATTGTTATCAAACAAATGTGTGGTAACAGAAAAAATTGATGGTTCATCTTTTCACGCTAAACGAGAAGGTTCTGAATTTGCATTCTATAAATCAGGATCTAAAGATAAGATGAACGTAGTTGACCGTACTATTGTAAGATACTACGAAAACGCAATTAGACATTTTAAAACGGTTGCTACTGATTCTGTACAAGAAATGCCATTTGATTGGAAATTTGGTTTTGAATACTTAGGAGATAACAAAACTATCGATATTGAATATGATGTACTACCTAAATCTAATTTAGTATTAACGCATATTCAAGTATTACAACCTTCTAATCCTAATAAAGTTAGAAAGGTAATTAGAGACACTAAAATATTAAATAAATGGGCAGATCTTTTAGAAGTACAAAGACCTCCAGTTATTTTTGAAGGCTTTTTACATTCAGGCCAAAAGGATGGTCTTAAAGAAATGTTATCTACTAGTATTAATGAATACGAAGATAAGTATGAAAATAAAGATAGACCTAGTTTTACAAGAAGTGTTTATGGAATCTTTAATGAGAACTTAAAGCAATCTACTTTAATGAATGATCTTTCTAAAGAAGTCGCAGGATTTATTATTAATATACATGATGGAAAATCACTACAGACTTTTGTACTAGAAAGATTTAATAAAAAAGCTAAAGAGAATAGAAAGCCATCTGACATGTATCAGATTTCTATTTTAGATATTGTAGAATTTTTTGTACAAGAGGATATCAGTTCAATAGAATTAGAATCTGAATCTGCCGATTACAGATATTTAGAATTAATGTCAAGTGTATTTAACAAGTATGTTGAAAAGAATGCTACTAAATATATTGGTGCTAAATTTGATTCTGCTGATTTTGCAGAGTCTCCAATGTTTGAATTAAATCATAAGTTCATAACTAACGAAAAAACTCTAACATTAATACAAGATAAAACTCTAGCAGAATTATTTAAAATTACATTAGGTAGTTTTAGAAAGAAAAGAAGTAAAGGTACAGATATTATACAAGGCGATATGCTAGGTGCATTAAATAGTATCGTTGAAAAAATTGATGATAAAATAATGGCAAAAGCTAACGAAGGAGATGTTATGAACTTCAACCAATATTTATCAAATAAGAAAATTAGCACTCAAATAAGTCCAATTACTGAAGCGTTAAAAGTAGATTACCCAGAACAAGGTAAGAAATTAGTTAATATGTTTGTTGGTAGATTCCAACCATTTACACTAGGCCATGCTAAAGTAGTTGAAACTATTCATAAGCAAAACGGTTACCCAGTAGTAATCTTATTAGTAAAGGCTAAGAACAAGAAAAAAGAGGATGCATTTAAGAGACCTTATGATGAGGCAACTCAAGTAGCAATGATTAACTCTTTAAAATCTAAATATCCAATTGAAGAAGTTTTTGTAATTCCAACTGGTGGTATTGACACTATGTTCAATGCAATGAGACCAAAATACGAACCAGTATTATGGGGAACAGGAAGTGATAGAATGAAGACTTATGGTTATCAAGTAGATAAGCAAGAATATAGAGATGACTTAGGAGTTAGAGATGATTTTGGTTTATTTGAAATTCCTAGAACAGGCAAGAATATTTCAGCAACTCAAGTAAGAAATGCAATGTTAGACGGTGATGAGAAGCTCTTTAAGAAGCTAACTCCTAAAGCATTACATAATATGTATGCTGAGTTAAAGTCTAAACTGGAAGACTCTGTTGGAGTGGTGGCAGAATCTACTGAAGTAGAGTTCTTAACCTTTGACAATTTTATTAAGAATATATAAACAAATAAACTAACTAACACATGAAGTCAATAAAAACATTTGAAGCATTTACTCATAACATGATTAATGAGAAAATAGCACTCGGATCTTACTACTTTAATAAATTTGCATTCGATGGTTTTGATTTACCAGCTAAGGGAGAAACTAGTTTCGCTTTAGTAATGCATAATACAGTAGAAGTAAATGGAGAAACAATGTATTTAAGATCTAAAAACGACCATAACATAGGCGCTGGTTTTAGACCTATAGTTATAGCTGTTGCTGCAGATCAAGCTTCTATAGAAGAAGCATATAAAACTCAAACAAAATCTGGAGGCTCAGGTGCAAACCTTTCAATCTCTTATGGATCATTTATTGTTAAGGGACAAAATTGTGCCTATACAGAAATTGATGGAATACTAAAAAAGCTTAAATAATTATGAAAAAATTCGAAGATTTTGTAAAAGAAGGTAAGAAAATACAAATTAAAAGAAAGTATACTGAGAACCATCCTGCATCCACTGTTGGAAAAACTGCTAATGTTAGAAACGAAGTTCTAAAAGCGGTAAAAGATGGTGTAATAACAGAAGAAGAGTTTACTAAAATAATTTCTAAGTTATCTACAAGTCCTAAAAGATGGAGAACTAATAATTCAAAATACTTTTTTGTTTCTGAAGATGGCGTCAAACTTTCAAAATGGGGTCTTAGAATTCTAAGCGAATTAGACGTACCTGCGTTAAAAGCATTTCCTATATGTGAAGCTACTGTTACCATGGACGCAATGAATCCGGGTGATAAAACATTCTTAAAGTTTTTAAAGAAGAATAAAGTTGAAATAGAAATATTATCAATGAAAGGACCTGCTGGTTGGCCAGAAGTTAAAATGACAGGTTCAAGAAAAGATCTTGAAACAGTATTATCATCTGAAAATGGATGGGATGATCCAGACTTAGCTGAGTATATTGAAGAAAAGATTGAAGAAAAGATTAAAATCACTAAAGATGAATGGCCTATTATTAAATTTAAAGACGGTGGTAAAAAGTACGAAGTAGAATTTGATGATTATGATGTTATCGATGACCATGGAAACGAAGGAATGGATGTATACTTTATGGGTACAGACCAAGATGGAAAAGAATGGACTATCGACGCATCAGTAGGATATAACTACGGAAACTCAGGTAATATAGATGATATTCACTATGATACTTTAGCAAGAATGGATGAATCTGTAGTAAATGAAAAGGATGACGCTGGAGATCATTTAGATAAACTTGCTGAATTAGTAGGTAAAGCTAGAGATTTCTTTGCAGTAGGTAAAGAATTAAAATTAGCTAAATACAAATACGACTATAGTGATAGTATGATGCCAATGTATACGATAAAAGCAGATGGTTTTAAATTTGCAATACTTAACAAAAGATATGTTGATGGCGGAGATAGAGAAGTTGGAGAGATTGCTATCGGTTTAATGGAAAATATTAAAATAGAAAACACAAATATGAAAAACACATTTTCAATACATGAATCATTTACATCATTTACTGGTGCAAACGGATTCTTAAACGAAAAATTAGGAAGCCAGATTTTAGCTAGCATCTTAATGGGTAATAAAGAGGGTAAACACGGTAAGGAAAATCTAAAAAGATTAGCAGGTGGTTTTTACCAAATGACTAAAGTTGCTCTTGATCAAATTCAAGATGAAGATTTTATTACAAGTAACGAGCCTCAAAAAGCATTTAAACAACATGGTGGTTCTTCAAATATTATTTTCTTTATTTCAGACAATGAAAAAGAGAATCCATATATACCACATGATGCTGGTTCATACGGAAGTTTGCGAACTATTCCAGGTGGAGGTATTCTATTAGCAGCAATGGGTGGTGATAGAGAATTTTATACTAATGACTGGTCTAGATATGGTGGTAAAAGATCTTGGAAAAAAGATGGTAGAAAAGGTTCTGCTGATCAAGTTGGTGTAAACAAGAAATATAGAGGCTGGGGTGCTTCTGGTTTAAGTAATGGTAAAAGAATTGCAGAAGTTTCTGATAGAGTTATTATTGTTAACCTAGAACTAATTAGACTAAAGTATTCTACTGAAAACTTAAGAAGTGCAAGAGCCGCTGCTAAAGCAGGTGCAACTGCGTTCAAATCTGATAAAGATTTTAAAGCAGAGAACAAAGACAGATACTATAAGATATTAGCTTCTAAAGCAGCAGCAATGCCAATTGATAAAATGGTTGCAGACGCAATTGATGAATTAGGAAATCAAATTAAAGCAGGTTTAAATTCTGGTAATAAAACCAAATATGGTGAAATCAAAATAGGAGAAAACTCTAAAGGTAACGAAGTTAAATTAAGAGACGCTTCTAACCACATGTCAAACATCCTAGATGATTACTCTAGATATTGTGATTACATCAGACAAGCTGAAGACTCTGAAGAAAGATACGGACAAAGAGAATCTTACTATGAAAGAGAATCTAAAAACTATGCAAAAACAATTAAAGACCGTATAGCTAAGATCGATAAATACGATTACGCTTGGTAATAAAATTCAACTATTAAAGATATGAAAACATTACCAACATTTAAAGAATTCTTAAACGAAAAGGCATATAGAATGACTGGCATTTACGCTGCTAAAGGTTTAGTAGGTAAAGTAATGCAAGCCTTTAAACAAGAAATTGCAAAGGTTAAATACGAAGGAGATATTGAAGGTACTTTGGAACAAGTTAATAAAGCATGGGCTAAATTTAGAAAAGATGGT
>ENA-UZWS01007032-UZWS01007032.1-metagenome-genome-assembly--contig:-Day-3-25m-contig-7032_pt1 | contig 13293 bp, 10 predicted proteins | sample MGYA00260343_ERZ794903 | MGnify/ENA metagenome assembly ERZ794903
TTTAGTGAACTGCCTAAAACTTCCACTGGAAAAATTCGTAAATCTGTCTTGCGAGAGCAGGCCAAACAATTGTAATCTTGTATAGTATACTTTTAAGGCCTTTTTCATAAAATCATCAAGTGTTGCCACTTTCAAAATTTTTTACCCCATTCTTTCAATTTGTGAAAGAAATAAATGAGCGTGATTGTCAAACAATTCATTGATGAATTAAAACTTGAAGGTAGGCGCGTTTTGACACGTGTAGACTTTAATGTGCCGCTGAATGATGAGCTTGAAATTACGGATAACGGACGAATCACTGGTGCTTTGTCGACTATCAAGCATATTATTCAACAAGGTGGAAAAGCAATCCTGATGTCACATTTGGGTCGTCCTGGAGGAGAGAGGGTTGAAAGACTGAGTTTAAAACCTGCTGCGGATGAATTGTCCAGACTTCTCCGACAAAAGGTTACATTAGCTCCTGATAGTGTCGGTGAAGAAGTCGAAACGCTGGTCAACAGCATGCAAAACGGCGAGGTAGTTTTGCTGGAAAATTTACGTTTTCACCTAGCAGAAACTAAGAATGAAACCGAATTTTGCAAAGAGTTGGGAAAACTCGGTGATGTATATGTGAATGATGCCTTCGGAACAGCACATCGAGCACATGCGTCAACTGCCGGTGTTGCAGGATTTATTACGGAATCCGCGGTTGGGTATTTGATTCGTAAGGAACTTCAGTTTTTAGGCGCTGCTGTTTCTGAACCGAAAAGACCTTTTGCCGCGATTTTGGGAGGTGCAAAAGTTTCGGACAAAATTAAGGTTATCGAAAAACTGCTCGACAAAGTTCAAACTTTGATCATAGGTGGAGGAATGGCCTGCACTTTTATGAAAGCGCAGGGGCACAAAATAGGCGCTTCTCTACTGGAAGAGGACTCGCTGGATTATGCGAAGGAACTGATAAACAAGGCCCAGGAAAAAGGTGTTGAACTCCTGCTGCCGATTGATGCAGTTATCGCGGAACGTTTCGATAAAAATGCTGAAACGCGTGTAGTAACTGCAGAAGAAGGTGCTCCTGAAGGCTGGCTGATTCTGGACATTGGGCCGCAAAGTGCTGAAATATTTTGCGAAGCGGTACTTCGCTCCGGAACTGTGCTCTGGAATGGTCCAATGGGTGTTTTTGAGATGGGAGCCTTTGCAAAAGGTACNNAGTGAACGCATTAGCCATGTTTCCACCGGAGGTGGTGCCTCGCTTGAATTTTTGGAAGGCAAAGAACTTCCGGGAGTTAACGCAATTCAGCAATCCAAATAATACAACAGGCTTAATTTACTCAGCAGCAAATTCAATAATTATATGAACACGGTACTCGAAGCAGAAAACGATTCTACGGACAATTCTGAAGAAAAATCAGCAGAACTTACTGAGCAAGAAAGTACAAATGTATCTTTCAGTTTTTTCCTCTATCGGTTGATTGCCTACGCGGATGCCAGACGTTCAATTTCCTCATTTCTTTTTATCCTCTTTGTTGTTGTCATCAGTGACATCATTTTTAATATATACCTCTTTGTACCTTATACAGAACTGATAGAATCCATTTCCGGTGTAAATCCGGGAGGATTCGAGGAACTCGATGTAGGTTTTGCCCCGGAAGTCTGGCAGGCACTGCTGGGCATGATTTTGGGTACACTTATTCTGGTGATTTCGATTGCGTCACAAAGTATCCCAAAGCTGATCGATATTTACATGAAGAATGTTCCGAGTTTGCTCTACATCTGGTTTTTAATCATTTCCGGTGGACATGCTCTGATAATCAAAATTTATGGTGAAATTGGACTTGTCCGGGAACCCAGCAGAATTTTCAACACTCATTTCCTGCTGACGATTTGTTCAATAATCGCCTTCCCTTATGTTTTCTATATCCTGCGCCAAACCAAACCTACCAATATTATTAATCGTATTTATAACACTAATATGGATCAGATCACCGCCCTCACCTCAAAGAGGAACCGTGCTTTGGCCCACATTCCTGATGTCGTTGAACATCAGCAGTACACAATTTTTGAAGCACTTAATCAACTTGATGATATTCTTGAATTTTCCTCTTTCAAGGAATTGAAGGCAGACATTGTTCATGACATGAGCATGACTTTACAAAATTATATCCGTCTCAAAAAAAATATTGCACCAGCATTTTTCAATGTATCGCCAAAAGTACGCACCGATATTTCATTTAAAACCATGGTGGGTCAATTTGGGGAAATGGAACGTAACCAAAGTTTCTATGAACAAAAATGTTTCCGCCTGCTCGGTAACGTTTATATAAGGCTGCTGGAACATGGTGAATTTGATTTGTCTTCGATGGTTGCAGGTGAAATGGAAACACTTGGGTTGACTGCGATAGAAGAAGACAATATTGAATTAGTTGATATTATTATCATCCGTTTCAATACTTTACTGCGTTTTGCCATAAAACATGGTGTGCGTAATAATGAACCGCGGAATCTATATAACCTCGGATTTTATTATGGAAATTTTATCAAACATTTGGTGGAGCACAAAAAGATCGACCACGTAAAACGCTGCTTCATGTATCTGCGTATTTACGGTGTAGAAATTTTTAAACATGGCAGCAACAGTCCCGCCATGTATTTCATTGTGGATGTGATTGCGACTGAAATGAAAAAAGTTCTGGAGCAGATTTATCATGACGGCTGGGACGTTGAAATTCAGAATGGAATGCTCGGTGAAATGCTGCAGGTGGACAGTCCTCCGGATTTCAATAAAGAGGATATGGCCCGCGGTGTGCTGATCAACAACGGCGTACGTGTCCTGCAGTTTGGACTCGCCTTATTCTATCAACGTGAAGGAATGAATGATTTTGTTGATCGTATTGCAAAGGATGTGCTTGATGATCTCGAAGTATTGGGCGAAGCGACTTTTTCACAAGTTATAGAAATGACTTCAAACAGGTTGCTTTTTTCCGGACCTACTTTTTGGGAAGATACAGATAGAGGTAATCTCAACATCTACTACACTTCTGATCAGGATCAAATTGATAGTTTCAAGCAGCGCCTTTACGAATTTGCACAGACACAGTTGAAGAAAACAACGACAGAGAAGTATAAACTGACACATGCAGAAATGGAATTGCTCTGGGAAATGTCACGAATGACGAAAATAAAGGAAGTGGAGCAGGTCAGTACCAATGCAGCAAATTTTGAGTTAATCCTGGGTGAATTACAGCATATTGACGAGGTACGCCTCGGGGCATTAGTTTGTTTACGTGAAAAGCTGAAATTCAATTCAGAAAATCCCAAACTAATTATCACTACAAGCCGTCAGGTTTCGGTGGGTACGTTACTGAAAATTAAGGGTAATATCCCCGGAAAGAAGAAGCCGCAGGAAATAGAGGCAACAGTACAGTTGAACACACCTAACTTTATTTTTGTAAAAACATCAACTTCTGCAGGCAGCAAAATGTTTGATAATTTTTCATCGCTGGCTGTCAGCTTCCGGCCTTTGCGGCAAAAGATGGTTTATCAATTTGAGGCTGATCCTCAAGGTGCAGGAGCAAACGGTCTGCAACGTATTGAACATGCGGATTCTGTTAAAATCATCGAGGAACATTAATCAAACAGAGAAGCTTGCGCTTCAGGAGGTTCAGGTTTCTTTTCTGAGGCTTCTGCTTTTTCCAGTTTTCTAAAACAATCCGGATTATCAAAAGCTGGAACGCTGACTTTAGGTGAAACTCTCCATGCTTCCATTTTGTCCGCGGAAAAAGGCAGCAGGAGTTTTTCCGGTGAACTTCGCCCTACGGAATGATCCAGCCACATAGCTCCGCTTGACGGCGTTAAAATAACCGGCATACGGTGATGAATTTCCTGCATCAGAGAATTTGCGGCTATTGTCAGAATAGCACAGGTTCGCCGAGTCTCTCCTTTAGTTGAAGTCCACTCCTCCCATAAACCTGCAAAAGCCATGGGGCTTTCGTTTTTTAAATGGATAAAATAAGGCTGTTTTTGTCCTTCTTCTTTCGCCCATTCATAAAATCCGGATGCCGGAATCAAGCAGCGTCTCTTACGGAAGGCATGCCGAAATGACGGTTTTTCGGTAACAGTTTCCGAACGTGCGTTGATCAGCGGATTCGGTTCTTTCGCCCAAAAAGGAATTAAGCCCCATTCACGTGTTTCAAGGGTACGTAAACCATCCTGCTGGATTATGATTGGAATTCGCTGAGAAGGACAAATATTGTAACGTGGTTCCAGAATCATTTCTGATTGCAAAATGTTGAACGCACTCATCACTTTGTCTTCGCTGTCTATTTGGGCAAAACGACCGCACATGCCTAAGCTCCGTCAATCCCGCTGTGATATTTTTCCAGAAAATCTTTTTTGAATTCCGGAAAACGCTGTTCCTTGATGGCAGTGCGTGCACCTTTTACAAGTGAAAGGTAAAAGAAAAGATTGTGGTAAGTGTTGAGACGTACTCCTAATATCTCGTTGGATTTATATAAGTGACGTAAATAAGCCCGTGAATAATGCTGACAAGTGGAGCAGGCACAGTCAGAATCAAGCGGTTCTGGATCCTCTTGGAATCGACTTTGTTTGATACTAATTTTTCCGTGTGAAGTAAACAGGGAACCGTTACGGGCATTACGGGTTGGCATGACGCAGTCAAACATATCAATTCCTGCCTCAATTCCTTCCAGCAAATCCTCTGGATCACCGACACCCATCAAATACCGTGGTTTGTCTGCAGGCATTTTTGCTGCGATGTGATGCGCCACGCGGTACATTTCTTCTTTGGATTCACCAACACTCAAGCCTCCGATCGCATAACCGTCAAAGTCAATCTCAACAATCTGTTCCAAACTTTGCTCACGCAAATCAAGTTCACCTCCACCCTGAAAAATTCCAAACAAAGCCTGTTCACCAAAATCTCCGCTGGACTTTTTCCGTGCTTCTTTGCAGCGTTTTGCCCAGCGTGCAGTCAGTGCAATTGAACGTTCAACTTCCATACGTGTTGCAGGTAGTTCCAGGCATTCATCAAGGCACATCATAATTGTTGAACCAAGGTTTTGCTGAATTGCAATTGAAATTTCAGGCGTGAGTTTGATTTTTGTGCCGTCAAGATGGCTGCGTATCTCAACGCCTTCTTCATCCAGTTTGAGCAGCTTAGCCAGTGAAAAAACCTGAAATCCACCACTGTCTGTCAAAATCGGTCCGTGCCAATTCATGAACTTATGCAGACCACCCATTTTTTTTACCAGTTCATCACCGGGACGTAAATGCAGGTGATAGGTGTTGCCTAAAATAATTTCAGCACCGGTTTCAGCAACCTCCTCAGGTGTCATGCTTTTGACTGTACCGAGCGTGCCGACCGGCATAAAAATTGGAGTGTGGATCTTGCCCTGTGGAGTCTGGAGAGTTCCTGCCCGTGAATTTCCACAGTTTGTTTCTACTTCAAATTGAATCATGCACTAAGTCAGTTGGCTGGATAAATATTTTGCATGATGGACGTCGTCTGCTCCTGCTGTTTTTTAAAGATTTCCTCTTCGGTTTCAGTAACCGGTGGGACATCCGGATCAAGCAGAAAAAGTGACTGCCCACTGGAAACTATAATTCCGGAACCGGCTTCTACACAAATTTTACGGATAGTTCCCGGGAATTCTGCTCTAATCTGATTGAACATTTTCATCACTTCCAATAAACCTAAAACATCGCCTTCTTCAATGTGCTGACCTTCACGGACATATTCTTCTGACTCCGGAGTTTCACGTGAATAAAAGGTACCTCCAGTCCAGGCTAGTATTTCATTACCACTTGCCGGAGGCTGTGGAGCAAGCCCCGCTGTCAATTCCTCTGCCAACTCCGGATCACTAAATTCTTGTGGGATTTCCACCTCCAGTTTTTCATTTCCTAGGAATTCATAAAATCCGGCTTTTTCCGCGATGATCTCAGGAAGACGTAATAACTCCAACGCAACTTGATGACCTTTGTGTGCAGCGAGAATCCTCTCCCAGAACTGAGGATCTTCGTCCTGCAGAAAAGTTGCAGGCGCTTTTTTAGAATTCAGCAATACTGTTAATTCGGCCCATGATATATCTGACTGCCCAAAATTGTGCGCAAAATCACTGTAAAAATTTGCAGCGTTTTCCAATATTTGCTGATCGTTGACCCAAATCTGTTCACTTGGTGGAATTCCTGGATGCTGATCCAGTCTTAAAAAATGATAGAGATCTTTCAAAATCAGTACAGGATTCTGTCTTGCTGAAGAGTTATTTCCTGTATTTTTTGATTTTTGCAATGCCAACCAACCCATCAGCAAATGAGTTCTGCTAAATAATTTTTTCAACGGTCTTAAAATAAGGGTTAATTTTTGTTCACTTATTATGAGGCCTGCACTACCATATTTTTTTTGAACGTTTTCAAGTTGAATTTTCCAGGCGACTTCCAGATTTACCTGATCGCAGATACGTTTTATTTTTCCCGCTAGTGCCAGATATGCAGAAACAAAACGCGTGTTAGGTTTCAGCATGGGGTCGTTGCCCAGCAGCCAATGCAGTAATCCGTAATGGAAGTCCACGTTTAAATGTAAATCATGACCGCGCACCTCCATACAACGTAAAATTTCTGCCAGCTTTTCAAAGCTTTCCCTGCGCGAAACTCCATGTGTGATGGAAAGTGCAACGTTGGAATCATAAGCTCCGGCGAGGTTGTAGAGTTGCAAAAGCCCTGTGTCCGGATTACTGATCCCGATTCCCTGGTCATCACGTATCTCTTTCTCACCTGGTGATGACCAGGCACGCACAATTCCACCCGCATGCGGTTTTAACGCAGGGTTAGTAGCATTCAAACGGGCTTCAATTCCGGAAACGTAACGCGGCAAACGTTCCGGACGTGGCAATTGTTTTCCGTAACAGTTTATCAGCAGCATGGCAGCCACCAGAGAATCTACTGTGAATGTGTCTTCAGGATCGTCAGGATTCGTAAACTTCAGCCGATACGCCATTTCGGTGACACGATGTTCAACCTGTATCCTTGTATTAACCTCCATAAAATAATGTGCGTCCTGTTCAACTATACATTCAAATGTTGAAACAGAATCCAGATGAAGTGCTTTGCCGAATTCCTCTGCCTGTTTACACATTGAATTTAATATTTTTGCATCAGCACGCAGAACTTCAGCCTGTGTTTTTTTGCCTGAGGCATCGTATTCATCTGCTGTTGCTGTCAGCATTTCTTCAGTCAGCGAAACTTCCAGCAATTTCTGTTCGTGCATTTGCAGAGAGCAATCACGCCCGCCAAGTTCGATACACCATTCACCGTTACCGAGCAGTTGAATTTCATTGTGTCTGGTATCTTCAATATTCAGTTCAATGATAAAATTCTTATTGTCACCTACTCCGGTTGCTTTCGATTCAATCAAAACAGACATCACGGCTTCCTCTACTTCATCAACATCAGTAATTACCCTTTGCCCTTTACCGCCGCCGCCGCCGACATGTTTTAATCGAATCCGCTTGCCCGGATTTTCCCGCCACAGTGTTTCAACCTGCCGGGCAGTTTCCTGCTGTAATTCTGTAATCGTAAACAAATCAACCTGCTTCTCGCAGGAAGCCTGCAAAAGCGAAATTGCCTGCTCAAGCGGATCTCCGGATTGCCATTTTTGAGGGAGACTTAATTTATGTTTTTTAACTAGTTTTTGGAAATATTCATTAGGAGAGGCACCGGCTTTTGATAATAAGGTAATTGCCGCAATTCGGTCTTCTCCCGGTGTAACAGAGACCTTAAGAGAACGTGCAAGCTCCTTTGCTTCGTCTTTTGAACCTGCATGCTGAATTACCTTTGAATTCGGGCCAACGAAACTGATATCCGCGTTTTCAATCTGTGAGACAAATTCAGCATCTTCCGCCATAAAACCATACCCCGCAAATAAATGCGTGTAAGCGTGTTTATGACAAATATTGATTATCTGTTCTATACGCTGCCCACGCTCCTCTTTGGTTGCACCCATATAATCCGGAACATGATGCACCTGTTCACTGCGGTTACTGAGTGCGCGTAATTCCGGAGCTAATGTTTGCGGATATACTATGCTGTCTTTCTCAGAAAGAAGCATACCGATGTTTGCTCCCAATTCTTCAAAGACAGTCATGGTTTCAAGACGGATCGGCCCCCTGCAGACTATGAGACACTTGACATGATCAAAGCTTAAAGACGATTGCCAGGAACTGTCAGGATCAAAGGTGATTGAACTCATGAATAATTGTAGTTAGCTGGTTGCTCTGAAACTATTTATGAACATGTAATGCGCCATTCCTAAAATGTCACAGAAACGTGTCATTTCAAACGAAGCAATAATTCTTGCAAGATTTACTACACTAATATTTTGTAATTCATACGATTTGAGTATCTTTCAGGCAAAAAACTTCTCCCATAATTTATACAGCCTGAATAAGCCTAATTCTCCTGCAGAAGCTTGAAATTCATCAAAACCCTTTACTGAATCTGCTGAAATCCCCTGTCCATGAAGCAGGACCGGTACAGGATCATCAACGTGTACTCCTTCTTTACTCCAAGTAGCATGGTCTGCAGTGACGGCAATCCGCAATTTAGCTTTCCACTGATTGAGAAAAAGTCCCAGTTCAGCATCAATTTTTTCGAGGAATTCCTTCTTCTTTACTGCTTCCCTGTTGTGTGCCGCAATGTCGCAGCCTTTTATGTGCAGGACAACAACACCGTATTTTGACAGCATTTTTCTGGCAAGCAGAAATTTCTCTTTTAAATCTGTATCCAGATTTGCGGTCATGGCCGGAGTTTTACAAACATCCAGACCTGTCACACGTGAAATTCCGGAAATGGTATCGTCTCCGCTGATACAAACACCGGACAAACCTAATCCTGAGGGACGTTTTATTTTTGGAAACGCATGTACCTGCCCCGGTTCTCTGGTTAAAATCGCATTTGCCGCAAAAAGACCTTTCGAGACTCGCTCAAGATTCACCTGATGGCGTGTTAAAATCGTGCTTGCTTTCTGTTCAAAGAGCTTTAATATATTTGCAGTCCGTACACTTTTTTGATCAGTTTGTTTCAGTGCGACCGGTAGACGAGGTTTAATTCCGGAATGAAAATGATCCCCGGGATCGCTTCCGATAAGAGAATCTTGTAATCCCGTACCACGGATAACCACTGCAACTCTATGTTCAGTTCCGGCACCAACTTCCACAGAGGCGCCTTCAATCTTAATCCCACTGAGGCTGGAGGCTAGTTCTTTTGTGCCCTCACGAATACGTCCAGCACGACGATCAACGATCTTTCCCGTATCATCGAGGGTAGCCCAGTTTCCGCGAAATGCGACATCACCAGGCAAAATTTTCATCCCGCTTCCGTGTGCCTCAATCACCCCCCGTGCAATTGAATGTTTGAGCGGATCATAACCGAGGATTGCCAATGTGCCTAAAACTGTTGTGGCTACAATCCCGCGCTTGACAGGATCCGCTATACCGCATTGCCCTTCTCTGGCCAAGAGGTCAAGCACAGGTAAATCTGCTGCCTGCAACGGGGTTTTTTCGTCCAACTCAACAATTGGACGATCTCCCATGCCGTCTATAATAATTAGCAGTCGAGGAATTCTTTGCACGAAGAAAATCAGGATTTAGATGATTTAGTTGATTTAACCTGTTCCTGCAGAATGTTAATGATTAATTGCATTAGAGTATTAGTTGTTTCATCAAAATCTTCATTGTCAACAACTTCAATCTCTTTATCTTCACTCTCCGAATTAAAAAATTCATGAATAGCTCTGATATTTTCAAAGCTACTCAAATAGGCTTCTTTATTCCTTAATTCGTTTCCTTTTCCGCGTTCTAGAAATCTGTCTTTGTGATGTTTTTCGTTCATCAGCGAAAGTGTAATTGGAATATGGTAAGCCCGTTTGCAACCTTCTTTAATCGCCTGTTCCATATTCGGCAGCAAATGTATACCTTCGATAATCATGCTTGTTCTTTCTTTGATGGCACGATCAACAACAGCCTTCACCCCGACACTTACCTGCTGAGCCTGTAAACAAAATCCACTGATTAAGCGGTCATTTTTCCCCAGATTTTTTGGCATACCAGTTCCGGCTTTGCTGGATGAATTGTGCAGGGAAGGCAGTAAATCCCGTTTAAAAACCAGACGCATAATCTCCCGAATAGTGTCTGTACCAGTAATTTTGTTGATGCCAAGCCTGCCTGCTAAAAAAGTGGACATGACGGATTTTCCAGTACCGGAAGCACCACCAAGGTAAATTATTACCGGCCGATCCAATTCATCAAGTCGGCTGGCTAATTTATACAAGTTGGCAATATGTGGGTCATGTTTTTTCTTAATCGTCGCAAAAACTTCATCAAACAGTTTCTTTTTGCTGATACGCAGGATATTTTTTTTCATCAATTTTGTTTCCAAATCAAAAGCAATTTGGAAAGCTTCTTCCGGTTTTAAACCGGAAGAAGTAATCGATTGTGTTAATAATCCTTTTGAAAACGGCGCGGTTGCGTTTCTTCGAAAAACACAGATTTGTTTGCCTGTGGGAAACAAATCCAAATTCAGTCCCCTTAACAGTTCTTTCCCGTAACGCTCAACTATCAGCTCGTCAACTGCCTGCATTAAAGAATCGGAACTGACTTCTGCTTGCTCTTGAAAAAAAGACCTCGCATCTTTTGATATTTGATAAGCCTGATCAAAAGATAAACCTCTCTGTATCAACTTGTGAGCCAACATACCCCTCATGAAGGGGTGTTTTGATTTGTCATGACGGATAATTTCTAATGGCATTCTATAACCTCTTTTTCCACAACTGCAGGAGTTTCAGCACTTTCTTCGACTACACTTGATGCCTCACAACCTTTACTCCACATGGCAGGAGCATCAACAAAGTGTTCTTTTTTCCAAATAGGAACAGCATGTTTAATGGTGTCAATGATGTAACGACTTGCTTCATATGCATCGCCGCGATGTGAAGTTGAAACAGCAATGGCAATTGAGCAATCTTTCACTGCAAGTTTTCCGAGACGGTGAATAACTTCAACTGTGTGAAGCTGCCATTTTTTTTGAGCTTCTTCAACAACCTGAGAAATCTGTTTTAGTGCCATGCTTTCATAAGCTTCATATTCCAGATATGAAACCTGCTTCTGCTGACTGTGATTGCGGATATCTCCACAAAAAATTAAGACTGCTCCTGCCTGAGAATGTTGTGCACGGAGTCGCAGAGCTTCAATATCTATTTCTTCACGGACTATTGAACAGGGCATATATCTCCAGGGTGAGTTCATGTAAGGAATTTCTGCCTTAAAATCCTCGACACTTATTTGATATTTTATTTTTAGTACTTAGACTATACAGTAGTTTTTGTGGATTGAGGGAAAGATTTTTAGCTGCAGGCCATTTTTACTGTGAGGTTCTGTCACATCATGCTTCGGGTTTAGTTAATATCCTTTGACCTTTCCAATGAATCAGCTTCCCAGATTCCAGATTAATATTAACCAGTGTACGATCCCGGTGAAGCATTGACCAGGAGAGCATTTTTTGGGAGTATTCCAGCACAAGATGCCTGTAATCCGGATCTTCAGCGCGATTTATAAATTCTTCCGGATCTTCCTGTAAATCAAACAAAAGCGGCGGGAGAGCTGTCATGTGGACATATTTATAGCACTCATCACGTAAAACGGTTAACGAACATTGATCAGGTGACAGTCCGAATTTTTGTTCAATCATCGGTTGATACGAACCGATTTCGCGAAAATCAAATTCCCAATGTGCCTCCTTTCTCCAGTTATCCGGTACATTTCCGTTAAGCAAAGGCAGGAGTGAACGACCGTCCAGCTCTTGCGGAATTTCTAAATCCAGCCAATCCAGAATAGTAGGCATCACATCAATTGCTTCAGTGAATACTTCTACCTGATTATCAGCAGTGGAGGATTTTCCAGTTGTAGAATCATAAATTTCTGGATTACGGATGATCAGCGGAATTGCATACGATGCATCAAAATATCCGGCTTTTCCAAATAAATAGTGATCTCCAAGTTGTTCTCCGTGATCACTCGTAAAAACAATCAGTGTGGATTCATATTGTCCTGTTTTTTTTAAATACGAAATAACTCTTCCTAAATGATAATCAATTTCTGTCATCAATCCGTAGTAGGTGGCACGTGCCTGTAAAATATCCTTTTCACATGCTTCTGCAGCAAGTCCTTCATAAGTATCAGCGAAAAATTTTTTACCTGGAATTTTTGTAAGCAACATTTTGAGCAGTGGATGCTGTTCCCCTTCCAGCTCCAAACTCTTCATCCTGACCGGTTTGGAGACATCATCAGGATCATACATTGAATTATAAGGTTCCGGTGCAATCCACGGAGGATGCGGACGCAAATAAGATAAATGCGCAAACCAGTTCTCATCTTCACGGACACTTAACCACTTGAGAAGTTCATCGGTCAAAAAGGCGGCGCTGCTGTCTTCATCAGAATATACTGGTGGAGAGAAGGTAACACCACGTTTTTCTGCTCCGGGATAGTTTGCGACAGGATAGTAAACTGTATGCTCATTCAACGAGTGATCATATCCCCTCGATATCAACTCGGCAATCCACGGACGTTGGTTGTCTGTTAAAGTAACTCCGCTGCTCATTCCAGGCATCAGCCCTTCATAAGTGGTCAGTAGCGGATCTTGCTGGTGGAATTCACGAGGGTCTGCGGAAGTATCTGTGTAACCGAACAGGGTAGGATCGTATCCTGATTTTCGTGCTTCTAAAGCGATATTTGTGAAGCGCGCATTCAAAGGGGTTCCGTTATTTACAGAACGGTGATTCATTGCGTACAGCCCCGTGTATAAAGAAGCACGTGATGGACCACAGGGAACAGCCTGAGCATAATGTTTGCGGAACAATACTCCCTCTCCTGCAAGTTGATCCAGATACGGAGTCTGTACTACAGGGTGATTAATACATCCCAGAGTATCACCACGCCATTGATCTGCCATAATGAATAAGACGTTTTTACGTTTTTTTTTCATCAATTGTCTGAAATTACAATGCAGCAGGGTTTAGGCTTCTTCGTCCAGCAGGAATTCTTTATAATCGTCGGCGGATAAAAGTTCTGAGGACTCATCCTGATTTGACAGTTCCAGGCGAATCACCCAACCTTCGTCGTAACACTCTTCATTAATTATTTCAGGACCGTCCTTCAACTCAGTGTTGACTGCAATGATACGTCCGCTCATCGGCATAAAAAGCGAGGTGACTGCTTTCACCGATTCAATTGAACCAAACTCATCTCC
>ENA-UZWS01005530-UZWS01005530.1-metagenome-genome-assembly--contig:-Day-3-25m-contig-5530_pt1 | contig 13252 bp, 15 predicted proteins | sample MGYA00260343_ERZ794903 | MGnify/ENA metagenome assembly ERZ794903
GCCCTCGTTGGCCGCTTGAGTATCTCCCCAATATTTTAAAGAACCTTCAGAGCCGATGGAGGGACTCGAACCCACGACCTGCTGATTACAAATCAGCTGCTCTAGCCAGCTGAGCTACATCGGCTTTCGGCTTGTTTTTCGACAAAGAAAAACACGTTATTTCTAACGGACTGCAAATGTAAATAAATTATTTTTTTTAAAAAACTTTTTTTCAAGAATATTCTTTTTATTTTTTACTTTACTTTTTTTAGAATGTTTTAGAGTTTGAAAAATATATAGTTGTAATCTGTTAGGACTCTTACAAAATATTTAAGGAACACTCTGTTCTAATTTGAATTTCTAGGATGTGAATTTTTATATACTTGTTTTAATTTTGATATACTATTGTTAGCATAAATTTGAGTAGATGCAAGGCTTGAATGACCAAGTAACTCCTTAACAGATTTTATATCTGCACCTTCACTTAACAGATGAGTAGCAAAAGAGTGTCTTAGAATATGAGGACTTTTTTTTACTTTTTCTGAAGCCAGGCTAAAGTAATTATTGATTAACCTGTAAAGCAACGTCTCGTATATTTTATTACCTTTTTCAGTGAGTAAAAAATAATCTGTATCCTTAATTTTCTTTAAGCCTTTTCTGAATGTTAGGTAAGTATTGGCTGTTTTTAATACTGAAGGTAATAAAGGAACTATTCTTTCTTTATTTCTTTTTCCTAAAACCTTTACTGTTTTTTGAGAAAAAGAAACATCTATCAATTTCAAATTTACCATCTCACCTCTTCTCATTCCTGTTGAATAAAAAAGTTCAACTATAAGCTTATTTCTTGCACTTAAAAAACTGTCCTGATCTTTTAAAAGATTTAAAACCTCTTCTATTTCTTTTTCTGAAAAAGGGACTTGTATTTTTTTAGCTGTTTTTAGTGCTTTGTGTTTTAAGAGAGGACTTACCTTTAAGTCACCGATTTTAATTAAAAATTTATAATAAGTTCGTAAAGAAGAAATTTTTCTGTTGATGGTAGTGTTGGATACTCCGTCATCAACTAATTTTACAATCCAATTTCTTATAATTGAATAGTGTATATTTTTGATTTCAGAATAGCCAAATTGTTTGGATGCAAAATCCAAAAAACTTTCTATATCCCTACTGTAGGCAGTTATGGTATTTGGAGAATAGTTTTTCTCAAACTGGAGGTATTCTATAAAAGAATTAAAGTGCATAAAAAATCCCTTAAAAAGTAAAATTACTATTTTCAAGGGACTTTATATGTCAAATCAAACAGAAATACTAAACCTCTTCTTGATCTCTTAGATTTTGGATGTACTGAGCTTTTTGAATCTGAGCTCTTCTTTTTACTGAAGGTTTTGTGAATTGTTTTCTTTCACGTAGTTGATTTTTTGTCCCTGTACGATCAAACTTACGTTTGAAACGTTTCAGCGCTCTATCAATGTTCTCTCCTTCTTTTATTGGTATTATTAACATAACTCTTAACCTCCTCTCTTTTAGGTCGGCAAATATAATAAGTTTTTTGGTTTATATAATAAGATTTCTTTTTTTTTAAAAAAGTAAAATTCTACTCCCTAAATAAGGTTGCTCTTTTACTTAAATCTTCGACCAATTTTTTTTCTTCTTCGCTCTCTAATAATACATTATAGTTTTTCCAAAATTCTTTATTATATGGTCTTTGAATAAATATATCATCTGACCATGGTTTTTTTAATGCATTTGCGATCACTAAAGAATCTTGAATAATTTCTGAAAATAGAATTTCTTGAACTGAATAATAAAATTGTTCTTCTTTTAATTTTTTCTTTTCCTCTTCAGTTTTGTATAATTTATCGGTAGATCGATCTCCAACATTCACTAATTTTGGGGTTTCATAGTAGTAATAGTTTGGATACATTTTTTCTTCGTATTCTTTGTAAGATATAACTAGCTTGTGATTGTTTAGAGTTCCTAGTAAGCTTTTACTTCTTCGCTTTTGTTTATCTGAAGAGGCTATTAAATCATATTCTATCCTCTTAATTGCAAAATTATCCCAATAAATATATAACCAGCCTCTTGATTCAAAACCTTCGTTATAAATTCCTTTGGTGTTAAGTCCAACAAAATCAAATCCTCGTTTTATTTCAATTTTATATATTTTTCTGTCGTTATCCACCAATATTGTATCTATTTTAAATTGATGATTTTTGAGGATATCAGCTCCAAATATCGAGTTATTTCTATTAGAATTTCTAACTAAATTTAATGGTCCTCTAAATAAAAAATCCAATCCATTTACTCTTTCGTCATTCCACTTTATAGCCTTGACTAAAGTTTCTGTTTTAATTGTATCTCTCCGAAGTTCCTTCGTAGACATTTTAAAGGTTTTAGAGACATTTCTTAAATAAGAAGAATATGCAAATAAGCTATCTACATCACGCAAATCGAAACTCTTTCTGTTTTGATCTATGTTTATTTTTAAATTTTTATCTGATCCGGATGCATAACTTGAATCGTACAAAGTAATGGCACTTTCAATCAGCCATTTATATTCTTTTTTATTGCGTTCTCGATGTCTTAAAAAACCTCTTTGCAGATAAGGATTTTCTGGAAGATTTTCTGGCAACCTTTCAATTGCTCTTAACACTACATCATTACCATTTTTAGGCCTAGTTTCTGCAACTATGAAGATTTCATCTAACGATGCTATATCTTCTTCCAAAAAAATTGCTGTATCATTTTTAAAATCATTTACTAAAACCTTATAACTCTTATACCCAATTGACGATATCACTAGCGTATCATTCTGTAATCTTTTTGGAACCGATAATATAAATTTACCATCTCTATTACTGACAGAACCAATTGTAGATTTATCTACATACACACTAGTATTTTCAAGAGGTAAGTAGGTTATAAAATCAATTACTTTTCCTTTTAATTCAACTTGAGAAAATGAATTTAAAGTACAAATAAAAAACAAGCAAAATAGTAGTGTTTTTAATTGGTAATGATATCGTTCACTTTTAGCCAACAATTTTCTGAGATTTGTTTTTTCAAGTAACCGGTTTGTAGTCTTTACCATCAATTATCATTTTAGCAATAATTTCTCTCAAAATTTCAGAGGTACCACCTCCTATTGGGCCGAGTCGACTGTCTCTAAAAAGTCTGGCTAAAGGATATTCTTCCATATAGCCATACCCACCTAACAACTGAAGACATTGGTATATGACATCGTCTGCCATTTTAGTGGATGTTAATTTAGCCATTGTAGCTTCTTTAACCACATACTCCCCATCATTTAATCTCTTGGCAGTTGTGTAATTAAAAGCTTTACAGACTTCAAGTTCACTCGATATCTGAGCTACACTATGTCTTAATGCTTGAAATTTAGATATGCTTTGACCAAATGCAGTTCTCTCTTTCATGTATTGAATCGTATATTCCAGTGCAAATTCTGCTCTAGCGTGCGCATTAATAGCCATTACAAGACGTTCCAAGGCAAAATGCTCCATGATGTAAGAAAAGCCCTTATTTTCTTCGCCCATTAAATTTTCTGTAGAAATAATGACGTTATCAAAAGCGATTTCTGCGGTATCACTTGCTTTCCAACCAAGTTTGTCAAGCTTAGTCGATGTAATTCCTGGTGTATCCCTATCTACTAAAAAAATACTAATTCCTTTAGCTCCTTTTTCAATATTAGTTTTAGCAGCAACTATTAAATAATCACTATATACTCCGTTGGTTATAAATGTCTTTGAACCGTTTAAAACATAGGTGCCTTCATTTTTTATTGCAGTTGTTCTTATACCTGATACATCAGAACCTCCAAAAGGTTCTGTAATACACAGTCATCCTATTTTATCTCCGGTAATACTAGCTGCTAAATAATTTTCTTTAATTTCTTGACTACCTTCTTTGTCTAGATGCGTCATAGCTAGATAAGCATGAGCCCACAAATTAGCAGCAAAACCTCCTGAATTTATTTTCTGTAATTCCTCCAGAAAAATTACTGTATAAAAAAGATCTAGATTTAAGCCTCCAAATTCTTCTGGATAGTTGATACCGAAAAACCCCATCTCTCCAATTTTTCTCCAAATAAAGCGTTCAACTTTTCCTTCTTTCTCCCATTTATCTATGTGAGGAACCACTTCTTTATGTAAAAAATCTTTTAAACTTTTTCTAAACAGTTCATGCTCTTCAGTAAAATATAGGTTGTTCATTAAATTAAGTTAATTATTGATAAAATAAAGGTTAATAAGGGTTTCATTCCAACTTCAAATATAGCTGAATTCCTTGTAACTTTCTTTCTGTGAGCCCCTCAATTTTTTTCAATTCCATAAAGTCAACTATTCTTTCGTTTAATATACGAAACTCCCAAATTCTCTTAGCAAGCTCAAAGGATATGCCCGGAATAGTTGCAATATCGGAGGCTGATATTTTATTAAGATTCATTTTTATAATTTCTTTTGGAGTTTTCACAGTAAATTCATTCAATACCCTTTTTACAACTTGATAATCCAAACCATAAACTTCATATAATTGTATATCATCAGAAAATCCTACTAACTTACTTCTATAATCAACAATTCTTTTACTAAAAGATTTTCCAATTCCATTAATTTCTTCAAGTTGTAGTTGAGTAGCGATATTAAGATCTATTTTTTGGTCAAATGTTTTTTCTTTAAATCCTTTTCTCCAATCGCTGTATTTTGGTTTTGGGTTGCTGATCCAATCTGGAAATTTAAAATAGCTGCTTATTTGATCTAGAAAAGAATCGGAAACTTTAGTTACCTTTTGAAAATCTTCTTTCGAATTAATCCATTTATTTTGTTTCCTGTAATCTAACAATCTATCTATTTCTTCAGATGACATACCTAACTTGTAGCCCTTAAAATCTGTTATAAAGTTTGGATTAAAGGGATAAATTTTAGGTTGATTTGATTCCATTAATAAAGTTCTTATAGAATCTAATTCTTTTTGTACGGCTAAAACTTCTTTTGAATTGGTGTCTAATAAGTTTTCAGTTGTAAAATCAATATAATTACTAATTACAGCAAAACCTGATACCAATAACAACAAAAATAGAATCCCATTGCGCTGAGAGCTGTTAAAAACAAAAAAAGATTTAAATTTATCCAACAGAATATTTGTATTTTATTCTGGGGAGAATTTCGAAACAATTATTTAAATATGTGATTAACTAAGCGTTACTGGCTTTAATTGCATCCAAATATCTTTTTAGTTGTTTTTTCACCACTGGGAATAAGAAATACAACCCGATCATATTTGGAAATACCATAGCAAAAATCATCGCATCAGAAAAAGCCCAAATAGAATTCATACTTGCTGCTGCACCGATAACAACAAACAACAGAAATAAAAGTTTATAAGTTAAATCTGCTGCTTTACCTCTACCAAATAAAAATTTCCAAGATTGAAGACCATAATAGGACCAAGAAATCATCGTAGAAACCGCAAATAATACTACGGCTATAGTTAAAAATACATTGGAGTAAGGTATGTACTGAGCAAATGCTTGTGAAGTAATTCCCGCACCTTCGTAGGAAACTCCATCTATCATTACACTACCAAGTCCATCACCTCCATATATAAAAGCGCCATCAAAATTAAATATAATAATGACCAATGCCGTCATCGTACAAATTACAACCGTATCTATAAAAGGCTCCAATAATGCTACTAAACCTTCAGAGGCTGAATATTTAGTTTTTACAGCTGAATGTGCAATAGATGCTGAACCAGCTCCCGCTTCATTGGAGAATGCAGCCCTTTTAAATCCAACTAGTAATACACCAATAATTCCTCCAACCCCAATTGCTTTTGGGTTAAATGCTTCTGTAACTATTAAACTAATTGCATCATCTACTAAAGAAAAATTAGATAAAATAATATATAGACAAGCGACTAAGTAAAGGATCGCCATAAATGGCACTACTTTTTCAGTTACAGAGGCTATTCTTTTAATACCACCGATAATAATAACACCTACTAAAATTGCCAATATTATACCAATGACAGCACCCGCACTCGTACTTTCTATACCAAGCAAATCTTTAATAACAATTGTTGCTTGATTAGACTGAGCAGCATTACCCCCACCAAAAGAGCCTCCAATACAAAAAATAGCAAATAAAACAGCAGCTATTTTACCTAACATCACAAAACCTCTTTCTTTTAAACCTTTACTAATATAGTACATTGGCCCGCCATAAACCGTTCCTTCGTCATCAACATCTCTGTATTGTACTCCAAGGGTACATTCTACAAACTTGGTCGACATACCTAATAAACCACAAACAATCATCCAAAAAGTAGCTCCAGGGCCACCTAATGCAATAGCTAATGCAACACCTGCAATGTTTCCATTTCCGACAGTCCCTGAAACGGCTGTAGCTAATGCCTGAAAGTGAGTTACTTCGCCTTCTTTACTTTCATCCTCAATGGTTCCTTTTATATCTCCGTCGATCGCAAGTTCCGGAGAACCTGACTCATGATGGTCTATGTTATCGTATTTACCTCTAACGATGTTTATTGAGGTTAAAAAATATCTGAAATTTGGGAAACCAAAATAAATTGAAAAAAACAAAGCACTTCCAACTAATAAAATGATAACAAATGGAGCGCCGTCAAAAACTTCAAAAAAAATAATACTTGAAATTAAATCTGAAAAGGGTTTAAATGCCTCATCTATTTGCTGATCTAGACCTTTTTCAGAAGTCTCCTGTGCAAAATTTAAAAATGGAATTAAAAAAGTGATTAAGGAAAGAAGGTAATTCTTCATAATTATTTTTTTAGTTTAGCTTGAATTAAGACAACAATAAACTAAAAAAAAATGGGACTTCAAATTTTTGCTAGTTAATTTGTTAACGAGCTTTAAACATTGTACAGTTGTTTCAAACTGTCTATTTGAAAAGGCCTTCCAATTAGTATTAATTTTGAGCCTTGTTGTAGTATCAAATCGGCTTCTGGATTTACTATGTATTCACCATTAGGTGTTCGATAACCTATGATAGAACATCCTGTTTTTTTTCTCAAATCCAGTTCGTGAATAGCTAATTCTTTCCCATCCGGGCACACTTTTGAAAAGGATACTTGTTCAACATTCATACTGTCATCTTCTCCGGATACCGATAAATTGTCTAAGAATTCAATTAAATCTGGTGTTACCACCAATGAAGCCATATGATCTCCACCTATTTTGTCAGGCATTATCACATTATCAGCACCCGCTAGTTTGAGCTTTTTCATGGTCGTTTCCTCAGTTGCTCGACTAATTATTTTTAAATTATTATTTAATTGTCTAGCTGAAAGCACAACAAACAAATTATCTGCATCACTTGGCAAGGCACTAATTAATGTAGAGGCTTTTTCAATACCTGCCTGTTTTAGTATATCATCTTCGTTTGCATTTCCAAATACAAATGGAACCAGTTCATTCGAAAATTTTTCAACAACCTCTTCATCTTTTTCAATTATAACAAAAGGCTGTTTGTAGGCCATCAATTTATGTATGGTTTGCTGGCCATTTCTTCCGTAGCCACAAACAATAACATGATCGTGTAATTTTTTAATTTTTTTTTCCACTTTCTTTTGTCTTAAATTACCAATATTATTTTTACTAAAGATATTTTCTGTAATTACAGTAATCGCAAATCCCAAAACAAATATACTTGCTAAAATTAAGCCAGTAGTGAATATTTTTTCAACATCAGTAAGGGGATGAACTTCTTTAAAACCGACTGTTGTAGCTGTAATAACAGTAAAGTAAAAAGCATCCACCCAAGAATAATTTGAGAAAAATCGAAAGTATAATGTTCCAATTAAAAATACAACAATTAACGATATTACGGCAATGTAAAGTTTTGTATGAAATATTTTTTTCATAAGTCAAATACGGAAGATCTTTTCGTGTAAATTAAGTCTTTCAATTTTAAATAAAATGCTATTACTAAGTAAACAGCAAATCCTAATCCAAGTGTTGCAAACGAAGAGTATATAAAGAATAATCGTACATTTTTTGCTTTAATACCTAATCTATCAGCAAAACGAGAGCTTACGTAAAACCCGTGTTTTTCGAAATAATGTCGCAAGCTATAAAGTGAATTTAACATACTGCAAAATAAACAATTTTAAATTAAAGGCAGTTGAAAAAATCTTTTCAAAAAAAAGGATTTTATTCTAAATATCCCTTTTCACGCATCCAGTCATCATTAAACATTTTTCCTACATAACGGCTACCATGGTCATGAAATAAAACGACAATTACATCATCTTTTGTAAAATGCTTTTTTAGTTGCAGCACCCCTTTTATGGCAGATCCTGCAGAGTTCCCTAAAAACATTCCTTCCTCTTTTGCAAGTCTTTGGGTGTATAGCGCGCCATCTTTATCAGTTACTTTAGTAAAACCGTCAATGATATCAAAATCTACATTTTTAGGTAATATATCCTCTCCAATACCTTCTGTCACATAGGGATAAATTTCATTTTCATCAAATATTCCTGTTTCGTGGTACTTTTTAAAAACGCTCCCATAGGTATCAATACCCCAAATTTTAATATTTGGATTTTTTTCTTTTAAAAATTTACCAACTCCAGAAATAGTTCCACCGGTTCCAACACCCACCACAAAATGGGTGATTTTTCCATCTGTTTGTTTCCAAATTTCTGGCCCTGTACTTTGATAGTGCGCTTTTGTATTACTTGGGTTGTCATATTGATTTACATACCAACTGTTTGGAGTTTCTTGAGATAAGCGCTTGGAAACAGAATAATAAGATCGTGGATCATCGGGCTCTACAGCAGTGGGGCAAATAACTACCTCAGCACCTACGGCTTTTAGGATGTCACATTTTTCTTTTGATTGTTTATCTGCTAAAACAAAGATACATTTATACCCTTTTACTATGGCCGCTAATGCCAATCCCATTCCCGTATTTCCTGATGTTCCTTCTATAATTGTTCCTCCAGGCTTCAACCTTCCGTCAGCTTCTGCATCTTCAATCATAGTCAAAGCCATTCGGTCTTTGACAGAATTTCCAGGATTAAAAGTCTCATATTTAGCCAATACCAATCCAGGTATTTCTTCAACTAACTTATTAATTTTAACTAGTGGAGTATTTCCAATGGTTTCCAGGATGTTTTTTGCGTATTCCATAGTATTTGTAAATGCCACGCAAAAATATAAAACCTAATTTAACTTCTCGCTATATCCGTGTACATCTTTTATCAACCTCATTCGAAACGAATCGCTTTAACGGGAGTTATTTTTGAAATGATATATGAGGGTACTAACAACATGAAAAAACAAACTACAAGAGTCCCAATATTTAACATTATAATATAATTTATTGCCAGATAAACTGGAGCTTCTGTAACATAATAGATCGAAGGATCTAGCTTTATTAACTTAAAATATTTTTGAATTAACAGTAAACCAATTCCTATGATATTTCCCCAAAAAAGACCAATACCTACTAAATACATAGCGTTATAAATGAATATTTTTCGCACACTTTTATTGGAGCTTCCCAAAGCTTTTATGATTCCAATCATTTGAGTTCGTTCCAAAATTAAAACTAACAAAGCGGTGATCATATTAATCCCTGCAACAGTGATCATAATGATGATAATTAGTGTGATATTAAAATCGAACAGTTCCAACCATTTAAAAATAGAAAAATATTGTTCTTTTATAGTTTGAGAATCCAAAAAACTACCTACTTCATTATAAACTTTAGCACCAATAGTCTCTATTTCACTAAAGTGTTCAACAAAAACCTCAAAAGATCCTATTTCATGTTCAGACCATTTATTTAGTCGCTGAATATGTCGAATATCTGCTATCACAAACTTTTCGTCAAAATCTTTAAAACCACTATTGTATATTCCTAATATTTCAAAACTCCTACTCCTTGGTAGTTTAGAATTATTATCATTAAAAAAAAACGTATTTACTTTATCGCCTACTTTTAGTTTTAAGCGATTCGATACGTATTCAGAAATTACTATTTCGTTGGTAAGTTGGCGAGTATAATCTGGTAAGTTTCCATCGATCAAAAATTCATTAAAAGAATTCCAATCATAATCTTTACCAACTCCTTTAACCACGATTCCTTCAAATTCATTTAACGTTCTTATAACTCCTCCTTTTGAAGCTGTAGCTTGAATGTGTTTAATTCCTTGAACTGAATTAAATATTGGATAAAATTCTTGATTTATTGAAATAGGATTTTGTGAATCGTCAGAAAAATTTGTATCAAAGTTAGATATGATAATATCACCGTTAAAGGCTGACACCTTTTCATAAATTTTATTTTGAAGGCCTACTCCCGAAGCTATTGAAATTAGCATGGTGACAAAACCAATTACTATTGATAAAATCGCAATTTTTATTATTGGTGATGATACACTATTTTTATATTCCTTTGCAGAAACAATTCGCTTAGCGATAAAATACTCAAAATTCACGGACTCGTTATGATATTAACTGATTTCAAAAATACACATTTCTTATTGGTATTATTAACTATCACTATTAGTTTTTGTTGTAGGAGTCAACCTGAAAATGATTTAAACAATCCATTCATCTCAGACAGTCTTGTTCTAGGTGCAGACCAAGTAGATAAATACTTACCATTGCTTAGGAATAAAAAAGTGGCTATTGTTGCTAATCAAACTTCCCTATTAAATTTTAAAACAGCCTCAAGCGCACACCTTGTTGATTATTTACATTCAAAAAACATAACTATTCAGTGTGTATTTGCTCCTGAACATGGCTTCAGAGGAAAAGCAGATGCAGGCGAACTAATTAAAGATGGAATTGATAAAAAAACTGGGATTCCTATTATTTCACTTTACGGAAAAAACAAAAAACCATCCACCCAACAATTAGATGGTGTTGAAATTATCATTTTTGACATTCAAGATGTGGGGGCTCGATTTTATACTTATATTTCAACCTTGCACTATATCATGGAGGCTTGTGCTGAAGCTAATATTCCCTTGATTGTTTTGGATCGTCCAAATCCTAACGGACATTATATAGATGGTCCTGTTTTAGAGAAAACACACACTAGTTTTGTTGGAATGCATCCTGTTCCAGTGGTGCACGGGATGACGATCGGAGAATATGCGCAAATGATAAATGGAGAGGGATGGTTAGCGAAAAAAGTTCAATGTGATTTGTTCATCGTTGAAATGAAAAATTACACCCATCAAACTGTTTACTCTTTGCCCAAAAAGCCATCACCCAACCTTCCCAATGATACTTCAATCAACTTATATCCAAGTCTTTGTTTTTTTGAAGGAACTTTCATGAGTGCAGGTAGGGGGACCGATATGCAATTCCAACTATTCGGCGCTCCAAATCTTCCACCAAAAAAATATCCTTTTGCTTTCACACCAAGGATAAATGAAGGAGCAAAAGATCCTAAATTTAAAAATGAATTATGCAATGGAAAGGATTTAAGAACTACCCATAAATTGTCTAATTTAAATCTTGAATGGCTGATTGATGCCTATAATGACATAGAAAATAATAAGGATTTCTTTTCTCCATTTTTTACAAAATTAGCAGGAACAAAAAAACTACAAGAACAAATTGAAAAAGGATACTCTTACCAAGAAATTAGAAAAACTTGGCTCAAAGGTTTAAATGATTATGATGTATTACGCGAAAAATATTTACTATACCAGAGATAATTTAACCGCCACCTTTTCTGAATTTTTCTCGAGGTTTGCCCCCTTTTTCTGTGTATTGAATAGGTAATGTTTTTTTTAATGCCTCCATGATATTATAGGTAGCAGGACAAATTGCTGTATTGGCAATAGTCACCGTTTCAATTTGCTGAAATCGTCTTCTGTTGGTATGAGGATATTCACGACAAGCTTTTGGTCGAACTTTATAAATACTACACTCATTATCGGGCATCAAAAAAACACAGGGAATTTGTTTAAAAGAAAATTCATGATCCTCCCCTATTTCTAAATACTGTTCTATAAACTTTTGCTCTTTTAATTTTAAATGTTTAGCAATTCTTGCAATGTCCTGATCATTTAGCCAGGGTGCAGTTGTTTTACAACAGTTAGCACATTTTAAGCAATTTGTCTTTTCAAATTCTTTATTGTGCAATTCCACCATTAAATTATCAAGATGTTTTGGTGGTTTTTTACGAAGTTTTTTAAACAACTTTTTATTTTCGTTCTCCTTATCTTTGGCCTTCTTTGGAAGCTGTTTTAATATGTTTTCCATAGCTATCAAAAGTACTAAAAGCTTAAGACTTATGAACGATTTATTTGGACAAGCATTGCAAGACTATCAAAACAATAACTATACAGAAGATTTATATACCGAAACTAATATCAGTGAAAAAGATATTTTAGTTCTTCCCTATCTTTTTAGAAGTTTTGATGCGATGCCTCCACTAGAGCAATTGGCATTAAAAAGAACTTATGGGAGGACGTTGGATGTAGGTTGTGGAGCTGGAAGTCATTCATTATTCCTTCAAGAATCACAAATAGAGGTAATGGGAATCGACAGCTCTAAAGGTGCCATAGAGGTATGTAAGCAGCGAGGTTTAAAAAATACTAGAGCAATAGATTTGCTTCATTTAAAAAAAGAAAAGTTTGACACTATCCTGTTACTGATGAATGGTACTGGAATTTTTCAAAAATTAGGGTTGGTATCCAACTACCTCCAACATTTAAAAACATTATTAAATAAAAATGGGCAAATACTTATTGATTCAAGTGATCTCAGATATATGTACGATACAGGTGACGAAGAGGGAAGTATTCTTGTACCCTTTGGGAGTTATTATGGTGAACTTGAATTTACTACTTTTTATAAAGGTTTGGTTAGTGAACCATTTGACTGGCTTTACCTTGACCCACAAACTTTTGGAGATTTAGCTATTGAAAATGGTTTAAATTTTGAAATAATTGGTAAAGGTGAGAATTACGATTTCTTAGCTAAACTTACTTTTATTTAGTATGTCCTGATTTGGCCAATGCTCCCATTCCTTCCATAAACAATTCTCTTTTCCATTCTCGAGCTATTTTTTCAGCATCCATATCAAAATCTTTTTGTTTTATGTTTATTTTTTGGGCAAGTGCACTCGTTGCAAAATCTACAGAAATTTCTTTTTCCTCAGAGCTAAACTCTTGTTTTTTAGTTAATTTATTTGCTGCAGATGAACTGTAATAACGATACCACTCTTTTATTTCGTCATGAGAAAAATGTTTTCGA
>ENA-UZWS01012829-UZWS01012829.1-metagenome-genome-assembly--contig:-Day-3-25m-contig-12829_pt1 | contig 13167 bp, 12 predicted proteins | sample MGYA00260343_ERZ794903 | MGnify/ENA metagenome assembly ERZ794903
GTCCTAGCGAACATCTTATCTCTTTGATTAGCATTTGGGAGTATTTTGGGGTCCTGAATAAAGTTAACTAGTTCTGCGATTCTAGGTCACAATGGCTGCAAGTTTTAACCGAGTGTTTTTTCTAGTAATTCCATTCAACCAAATTGATGCCGCAAAACCTAAATGGATTACTAGGGATCTAATAAATATCCCAACAATTGAGTTCTGATCCAAATTCTCAAGGAGCAAAGACCTAGGATTTCGTTGCCCATCTTACCGTTTTAATAGTGCTTAGTTCGCGAAAAGTGCAGTGATAAAAACGGCTCAAGTAGGCTTGCACCTGCAATCAAGATAACTCCGGTTATCTCGCGAACTCCAAAGGGTTCTCCTGCCAGCAACGCCACTGATATCGCNNAGCGATGCATAGGTACCGGGTAACACAAGAAGGGCCATGAAAATTATCAGTAATGGCAGCGCGGGTAATACCTTCTCGATACTTGGGATATGCTCCGGGGCTATCAAAAAAGCTGCAACAGCAGAGAAAATCAAAGACCATTGAAAGAAGCCAACTGTCAATTCTATGGCTGAATGGCTTTTGATCATTCGAATGCGGACCATTGCAATAGCCCAGAGAAAGCCAGACCCAAGTCCAAGCCAATCACCGATGTTTTGTGGGACTGGAAATTGCGCACCCAACCCAAATATGGTCAACATGCCAGTCACGGCGAGCACCATTGAGGCAACGCGGGTTGGTGTGATAGCATCGTTGAGGAAAAAACGTGCTAATATAGTTGCCCAAACTGGAGTCAGATAGAATAGCAACATGGCGCGCACGACTTCAGTATAGACGATTGAGGTCGAATAAAGAAGTAACGCTCCACCCGAAAGCATTGCAGTTATTTGCAGCTGTATTCCGCCACTCATTACCTTTTGCCATCGCCAAAGGTTAATTGGCAGAAGGCAAACCGTCGGGATGAGAAAGTAAACCGCAGTGATCCAAAGTTCGTGCAGGCCGGCGTCTTCAAGAGCGCGTAGGGGAATCCAAAAGAGACCCCAGACAGCACCGGCATAAAGGCAGGCCAATTTGGCCCTGAATTCGATAGATTTGGTCAAAGGGCTATCTCTGCGGTTATTTGGCAAGATGGTTGACTACGATCTCAAACCTATTGCAATGACTTTGATTGGATTTCAACAAAAAGTCCCTTGTTTAGACCCCCGAGTGCGAAAATCGAGCACTCAATCAGTGTCATCGTCAACTGCCTCCCGAACTCTCGTGGTAGAACGCAAACTGGAACGGATCGATTGCTATCAACGCTGAAGACTTTACAACAGATATCCCGCAAAGCCATTCTCAACGCAATGTTTGCTGGAATAAAAAATTATAGCTTACTTATACGTGCAAGCCCCAGCAAGTTGGGCGCATCCGGTCAGGGCGGCAGTGTCATCTGCAATTATCCAAACAGGTATTTGGTCAATGTGAAATTGGGACAATTGCCTTAGCACCGGTATGCAACGTTTCGCAGCAGGTGTGGACAAAATAGACCTCGCCACTCCACCTGCTAGAAAAATACCGTCAGTAGGTAGATAGGATAATGAAAGGTCGCGAAGAAGGTATGCCAAAAGTTCAACGTAACGATCAATTGCGACAGTTATTTTTTCAAAACCTGTTTGTCCGTAGCTCGCAACTAGGCTCGCTGCGTCTTTGTCATTATGCGGAAGCACCTGATCGAAAAATTTCTGCAAACCTCGCCCAGAAAAACAATGCTCTATCGTTGGGAATTGTTCGGAAAGCCCCTCGACAAAATTGTCCATCCTGCGCGCCACGAGAGTAGGCATGCTCGTGTGCCCAGCCTCTACGCTTGGGCAGATCACCTGATCGCCAATTTGAATAACAGGACTGACATTAAATCCTGTTCCAATACCTACGACCAGCGACTGACCGTTACGATCTGGATGTTTAGTTCCAGCGACAAGAGTACTAAGTTGCTCTGGTCTTAAATTTGAAACCGAATGGCCCAGTGCAGTAAGATCATTGATAATCTCAACCTTTGGAGTTTGAAAACGTTGGGACAGCTTGTGGCCTGTGATTTCCCAATCGAGGTTCGTTAGGCGTGCGTTTTTGCCTCGAACTGGTCCTGCCACTGCGATGACGATGTGGGTGAGTTGGTAATCATTGAATTCAGACAGGTATGTCTCAAGGGTCTCATCAAAGCTTCCGAATTCAGAGTTTCGAAAACTACGAATTGTGCCGGTATCAGGGCCATCTGCCTTGGCAACAGCCAAGCGCGAATTAGTTCCGCCAATATCTGCAACCAGTTTCATGCTTTAAATCCAAAGTTGGCAGCGCTTTACGCTGCTTTCTCGGGGTTTTTCCCCAATATTATCATACCTAGAATTTCGTCCTCTGTGGCCTCGTCCACGTCGACCACACCAACAAGTCGACCGTTTTTCATAACTGCTGCACGATCACACAAGGTTTTCACTGCATGAATATCATGATCGATCAGGAAAATTCCCATCCCTTGCTTTTTCAATTCGTGAATAAGTTCTTCAACCATCTTCGTTTCCTGCGGACCGAGTGCCGCCGTAGGTTCGTCCATGATAAGAATTTTGGCGTTGAACAGTACTGCGCGTGCTATCGCAACCGATTGCCGTTGCCCACCCGACAGGGATTTTGCGGGCTCCTTAAATCTTTTAAAATTGGGGTTTAGACGCCCCATGACTTTCCGAGCTTCGGCTTCCATTGCCGCGTCGTCTAACGTACCCCAGGGCGTGCGGAGTTCGCGTCCAAGATATAGGTTCGCCGCGGCATCGACGTTGTCTGCCAAAGCCAATGTTTGATAGATCGTTTCAATCCCATAGGCTTTGGCATCGCGCGGGTTTGATATTTGGGCTTCTTCACCATTGATTAATATCTTACCCCCGTCGCGCTTATAGGCCCCGGAAAGGATTTTGATGAGAGTAGATTTTCCGGCGCCGTTGTGGCCTAACAGCCCAACTACTTCGCCTGGATTTAGATCTATTGACACGTCATCGACGGCCTTAATTCCCCCAAAGGAAATCGACATGTTGCGCATTTCTACAAGTGGCGTTGACATAGACGTCTCCTTATTTCACGCGGCGGCGATAAAGTTGGTCAACAAATACCGCGAAGACCAATACTGTCCCAACGACGATGTTTTGAAAGGCTGCTGGTAAGTTCAAAAGGGACATGCCCGACTGGATTGATTGCATCATCAGGGCACCCAAAAGCGCGCCGTAAATTGTTCCGATACCACCTGCAAGAGATGTACCGCCGATAACTGCCGCAGCGATCACGAATAATTCGTTGAGTTGTCCCAATGCGTTCGTTGCGGCGTCAAGACGTGCTGATGCGATAACTGCAGAAATTCCGACGAGGAAACCCATCAACGCAAAGACTTTGACTGTCATCTTCTTCGTGTCGATACCCGCAAGATCAGCAGCTTCTGGGTTGCCACCGATTGCATAGATATAACGACCGAAGCGCGTACGAGTCGCTATGAACGTCATCACCACGCCCACTGCGATCGCGATCAACACAGGCGCTGCAAAGCCGGTGTAATAGATCAAGCCATCCGTGCACCGCACGATCTTTTCGCCAGCCATACAGATCGCGTCTCCGCTTCTGTCCTCAATGCCGGAGGGGATCGGGATGTTGTTGTCTAATGCGTATTTCTTTATTAAACCAAAGGGCCATGCGTAAGACGTCAAGACGGCGGTTGCGCCAAGCACAACAGTGCTACCAATTACCATTAACGTTGCTTCTGCCCAAACTGGTCGTAAAGCAAAATTAAAGCGCTTTCTTTGACGACGGCCGTTGAGAATGGCCAAAATGATAAATCCACAGACTAAGATCGCTAGCATCCAACTCCACGACGGCCCCAACCACGATGCTGGAACTCCGCCTCCGATGAGCTTGAACGTTTTATCCATTGGTGCGACTGTAACGCCCTTGGCGAGCAGAAAAGCCACGCCACTAAAAGCGATCAAGCCGCCAAGTGTTACTATAAATGCCGGAATTTGTGCATATGCAGTAAGGTAACCATTCAGAGCGCCAACTGCAGTGCCCAGCACGACACAAGCCAGAATGGCTGTGATCCAAATGATTGGATGACCAACTCCAATTGCTGGCGCAAGAATGTAAACCTGAAGAACCGCACCTGCGACTGCAACGAGGCTGAGCATCGAACCAATTGAGAGATCTATGTGGCGCATCACAATGACAAGCACCATGCCCGTACTCATGACAGCAATCGACGAGGTTTGAACTAGCAAAGTCCAAAGGTTTCTTGGTGTCAAAAAGGCTCCGCCGAAAAGACCATCGTTTGGGCGTAAGATCCCACTGTAGATGTCGAATGCAATCCAAACAGCGAACAGAGCCCCAACCATACCGAGCATACGTGTATCAAGCTCGGTCGCTTCCAAAAATCGCGTCAGCATCGACTTTTCCGGTTTAGCATCGGTCGCTTTGACTTTTTCTTCTGACATTTCTCAACTGTCCAATATCCGATCAGGCTAAGATTCGATTGCCTGATATTTGTCTGTCTGTTTTTGGAAATAAGCCGCGCCAACCCATCTGATGGCGCGGCTTTTCTCTTGAAGCGTTAAGCCACAGGACCGTTTTTAGTCACAAGCAGCGACGGTACCCGCGGTTACACCGGCACAAGCTTGCTCTTTGCTGATGTGACCTGCGTCGATGGCAACGTCGATATTGGCTTGTGTGATCGGTGTTGGTGCAAGAAGGATTGAGTTCATCTCAACACCGTTTTTGCCGCCACTGAATTTGCCAACGCCGTCGATGGACTCCATAGATGCTCCGTCGGCCATTGCATTAGCTGCCTGCGCTGCAACCGTACCTAGGTCGATAGCGTTTTTCCAAACTGATACGGTCTGGGTGCCAAGCGCAACACGATTGATCGCCGCCAAATCACCATCTTGACCACCAACCGGGATACCGGCCATGCCCTGTGCTTCCAAAGCTGCGACAACACCTGATGCCATTCCGTCATTTTCGGAGAGAACTGCATCCACGTTATTGTCGGTCGATGTCAGGCATTGCTCCATGTTCTTTTGAGCATTGTCTGGCTTCCAACCATCTGTGAATGTTTCACAAACATTGACAATTTTGCCCGACGAAATACCTGCGTCTAGAACTTCCATCATCCCTTGGAATAGGAACGTTGCATTTGGATCGCCTTTGTCACCCTTGATGAATGCATAGTTACCTTCTGGCTTAACATTCTGGATTTCTTGCGCGATGATCCGGCCCACACCAACGTTATCAAACGTAATATAAAGCGCATTCGGGTCTTCAAACTGAACGTCGTAGGCGATTGAAGGGATCCCTGCATCGCTTATGGCTTGGATTGAGGGTAGAATTGCATCGTTGTCAAACGCAACGACGAGGATCACGTCTGGATTTTGTGAGATCAACGAGTCGATGTCTGCGGCTTGCTTTTGGGCCGAACCCTGAGCATCCGTAGAGATGTAACTGTTGCCCGCACTCTCGACGACAGCTTTGATTGCTGCTTCGTCGGTCTTCCAACGTTCTTCCTGAAATGTCTTCCAGGAAACAGCAATGGTTTTGCCCTCTGCTGTGGCATAACTAGACACGCTCGTGGCGAGCACAGCGGCCAGTGTCAAAATTTTGCGCATGGTATTCCTCCCATATGATTAGGCCCGCAAAAGGGCCGCCGGCAACTATCCGCCAGCTTCGAAAACAATTGCGTGATTTAATTCAGTTGTCAAACTAAATAAATTGGTGTTTGATGAAAAAGTGAGTTCTAAGATGAGAAATCTCTGTTTTTTTATGAATATTCGGAATATTTCGCATATTTTCTCATCTAATAATTCTTGAGGTGAATTAAATGAAAGCTGCCGAATCAAGTGATTTTTCGACAACTCCCCTTGTGGGGTGTGGGCCTCTTATTCCGGCGAGAACAACACAGGGACGGGGCTTAAAACAACAAATTTTCGAATGCATCCGTGCCGTTGGTGAAATACCTCGTGTCAGTATAGCCAAAGAACTTTCGGTTAGCGCTGGATCTGTGACTTCATTGACGGCAGAACTTATCGATGATGGACTAATTCGCGAGATTGAGGTCTCCAAACGGGACGAGGACTCGGGCCGTGGACGCCCACCCGTTTCCTTGGGCGTTCAACAAGATGCTGGGTTCGTTGCGGGCCTTCGTCTATCCGACTACAGACATACGGCCGTTATTATAGATTTTGCTGGGAACTCGCTCGGTCAGGCAAGCGAGGACGCTGATAAGCTGCATCACAGCTTTGACGAAATCCTAGTGGCTGCTGATACGGTTCTTGCCAGTGCGCTGGCTGATGCTGGGAAATCCATTGACGATTTGGCAGCAGTTGGTGTGGGGTTGCCCGGCCTCGTGGACTACGGCACGGGCCGGGTTCCATGGTCTCCAGTCATCCGTGAACGCGATACCACATTGCGCGAAACACTTTCGGCCCGCATCGGTTGCCCCGTCACTGTAGACAATGACGCAAACATGGTGACGTTGGCGGAGCTTTGGTTTGGCGCTGGACGCTCACTCAACAACTTTGCCTCAATTACCATCGAACACGGCATTGGAATGGGGCTTGTCCTAGATCACCAAATTTATCGTGGCGCAGGCGGATTAGGGACTGAAATTGGGCATACCAAAGTCCAACTGGATGGAGCTCTGTGTCGGTGTGGACAACGCGGCTGTCTTGAAGCGTATGTTGCCGACTATGCACTAGTACGCGAAGCCTATACCGCGCTGAATCTTGGAAAGTCTGATACTGGATTGCCTCACGCAATCTTGGAAAGATTGTATGAACAGGCGAAGCAGGGGAATGATTCGGCGCGGGCAATTTTTCATCGTGCAGGAAGATACTTGGCACTTGGCCTTGCAAATATCGTAAATCTTTTTGACCCTTCGCTGATCTTGTTGTCGGGCGAGAGGATGAAGTACGATTATCTGTACGCTGAGGAAGTCCTAACTGATATGTCCAACTTAATTTTGCAAACTGGACGCCCGCCACCGAGGGTCGAAACTCACGCCTGGGGTGGGCTTGTTTGGGCGCGTGGTGCCGCCGCACTTGCATTAGATCATGCGACAAAAGCAGCGATAAAAACGTAAAAAGGGACCACGCTATGATCCGTCTGTTCGTTCTTCTTACCTGCCTATGGCCAAATCTTGCAATCAGCGAAGTAACATTCTCCGACCGCTCCAACAGCGTTTCTGCTCCGCACATTTATGATGGTGGATGGGAGCATTTCGTTGGCGGGGGAACTGCTATATTTGATTGCAACGCAGACGGAAAACTTGATATTTTCGCGGCTGGAGGCTCAGAGAAATCCCACCTTTATGAAAACCAAATCACGCAAGATGAATGGCATTTACGCGATACGGGCTTTGATCCAGGCGTCCACGCAATTGGGGCCTATCCAATGGACTTTGATAGTGATGGCATTATGGATCTTTTCGTTCTTCGTGTGGGAGAAAATAAGATTTTTAAAGGTGTTGGAGATTGTAAGTTTGCTGATGCACCACGGGGGTGGGGCTTCATTCCCCCTGATCGCTGGTCCACCGCTTTCAGCGCAACTTGGGAACCGGGAAACGATTGGCCCACGCTCGCCGTGGGGAATTATGTTGATCGAACCAATTCGGATGGACCGTTTGGCGCGTGTGATGTGAATGAACTTTATCGTCCATCGGGGCATGCATATCTTGAAAGGCAGGATCTGCATCCGGGATTTTGTGCCTTATCAATTTTATTTTCTGACTGGTCCCGTTCGGGTCATGCAGATCTTCGGCTTTCAAATGACAGACACTATTATGTCGTTGGTGGCTCTGAACAGATGTATAGGCTTAATCAAGAACGGTTCTTGGATGAGAGCGATGGATGGGAGTCCATATCGATTTGGGGCATGGGGATCGCAAGCCACGACATTACTGGCGACCTGCGCCCAGACGTGTACCTGACATCAATGGCCGATCAGTTGATGCAACTTTCAACCAAAGACGGTTTCACCGCGGCGCCCTACAGCATCGGCACCTATGCACAACGCCCGTTTGTTGGCGATGATGGACGTCCATCAACAGGTTGGCATGCGGTGTTTGAGGACATTGACAATGATGGCCGTCAGGACCTTTTTGTGACAAAAGGAAACGTCGATCAGATGCCATCTAACGCCATGCGCGATCCGAACAACCTGATGATGCAAAACGCCGACGGCGTATTTCACGAGGTTGCCGACATTGCCGGGATTGCGACTACTGAACGATCACGTGGGGCAGGCGTCGCTGACCTTGATAATGATGGGCGGCTGGACATTGTAGTCGTAAACCGTCGTGCGGGTCTTGAGGTCTACCAAAACACGACCCTTGATACCGGAAACTGGGTGTCCATCACACCACGACAAGCGGGTCCTAACACTTTTGCGGTGGGCAGCTGGATTGAGGTTCGCAATGAGACAAACCGTCGTCAAACGAAGGAAGTCACAATTGGGGGTGGGCACGCCAGTGGCATAGCTGGACCTGCGCATTTTGGTTTAGGCGCCCATGACACGGCTGAAGTTAGAATTCTTTGGCCAAATGGTACGACATCAAACTGGACAACCGTTGAAATGAACCGACGCGCATCGGTTTGGCCAACCCGAACCGATGAAATCGAAATCCGCTACAGCGAATGATTAATTCTCCAGTGGCAGCCCACTCGGAACAGTTGCCGGGGTCCCAAGCCGCCCATTTACGGCAACTGGATCCAGCAGACTGTTTAGAAACGCGATGATCTGACCAATCTCTGCCTCCGACAATTCAACATGAGGGGCAGGTTTTGCGGCCAATGAAATCGCGATCTTTTCAGGCAGGTCGTCAAGCGCCCGCCAGTCACTTGCGCCCGAAAGTTTTGGCAATACCGCCATGTCGCGTGCGTAGCTTTCAAATGTTTGGGAGGGCGTAGTATGCGCTTCGACAAACCCGCTCAAACTTTGGTAGGCGCCACTGTGTCCGTATGGAGCCGTCTCAGTGACATTTCGGAGGGACGGCGTCCGAAATGCGTAGGCGTCAGCTTCCACCCCAGTTACCCGCATCCGACCAACGTCCTTGGCGTGCTTTTCGAAACGTGCTGCTTTACCTGGCCCAATTTGGGGCACGCCCATCGCATGAAATCCATGGTCCGTTTGAAACGCCCCCGAGTGGCACTCGCTACACCTTGCTTCCCCATAAAACAGTTCCATTCCCGCAAGAGCTTCAGCTTCAATTACATCAACCCCGCGCAAATACCGGTCAAACGGACTGTCGTCGGAACGCCACTCAAAGCCGATAAAAGCCGCGATCGCGTTTGAAATATCAGTGAACGCCACTTCTCGACCAGCTTCGATTTCAGGATAAACCCTACGAAACTGGGATCGGTATTCTTCAATTCCCGCAACTCGTTTTGCGATGATGTCCCACGCCCCATTTGGACCTGTGATCCGGCCCTGACGCACAGCCCTTGATACTTCATTTTCAGAGTAGTGCCCCGCCATTTCATCGCTACTAAGTACTGGAAACATTGTTTGTGCTGAAAGAGCGTTGGCAAATCCAACCATCATGTCTTCCTCAAGAGGTGTTCGCAGGCCTGAACTGCGCGTGGGATCTGCCTCTATGCGCCCATCGTGGAATAAAACGGCGAATTCTTTTGCGCCTAGGTTGAAAAGCGCTGGTGAGTTACGTGGAATGCGTTGTTCGGGAATATTGTGTTCTTCAATGCTGCGTGTGGGCCCGAGCCCGATTCCGCCTTCGCCAATCCCAAGCGACAATCCGTCCGATGTGCCAAAGCGTGGGTGGTGGCAGCTCGCACAGGAAATGTTTTGGTTTCCCGACAGTATTGGGTCCCAGAACAGTAATTGTCCGAGCTTAGCCTCGGCAAGGTTTGTCGATCGATAGTGGTCTTCGGTCAAAGGTGCTGGCAACTCGGCAGCGGTGGCACTTTGAGAATAGGCAAGCAGCAATCCCAAACTTAACCTTTTGAGTAACAGAAACCATTTATTCATTTTTTACTGTACCCAATAAGGAGTTTCTTTTGAAGCATCACGTTTGCGGTACCACACAGGCATCAAATCAAATAGAAGGCTTGATTTATTTCGCGGCTTGATCACCACAGCCAACCTAAAAAGACGGTGAATGCACCCGTACATATGCAGCACTCTCTAGAGTGGTTTAAAGCCCCGCTAAATGGGATGCAATGGACACGTTAGTGATTAACCAAACTCATTTGAAGGTTCATCGACAGCCTCGAGCCTTGGGTTAAACAGAGAAGAGTGAACGTCTGATTGTTCGTACCATAGGTCGCGTTCTTCAAACTTCATGCCCTGAAAGATGCTGGGTTCTGCTGGCGCCAACTATCCCTGAAAGCAGGGAACGGCAGTGAGTACATCGGTACATTATGTTTATTAACTTCGCAGTACGCTACGGATTGAATGCTGGCTTATTGAGACCACGATGCAACTAATTCGATGGGGAATGAAAGAAAGAGACACCAAACACTATATCGCACTGCGCCAAAACCACAGAAACTTCATTACATGTGCGTCAGAATTTACCAAAGCCTTCACAAGATTTGGAATATTTAGGACGGTCGAAAGGCGGGTGCAGGGTCATCACACGTAAGGAGGGATGCGGGGTATTTTATTTTTGCCATAGCCGTTGGAGCGATAGTCCTTTTGTGGCTAAGTGTCCAAAATGAAAATAAACAGAATCCAAGTTATAAAATGGCAATTAAGTTTTTTAAATTTCGGTGAGTCTGTTCACACCCACCGAAAAACACCAATGATGCCTGCCGCCGCATAAAAGAATTGAAGCAGAAGAATCCCGTAATGCTTACAAATGATGGCCCATAAGCCAATGGCGACAGCAGATATAAAAAGCAAAGAAAAACCTGCTACCTCGTAACCGGTATTTGAGGCAACTAACAATGAATATGCTATGGCTGTGATCACACCAAACCATTCTAATACTCTTTTCAAATTCATTGTGGATTTTTCTTTTCTGAAGCTTTTTAACTCATTTAGCTCCACTTTGGTGATATCGTTTGGGTTTGAAGCTTAAGTTGTATTGTGTGACGGAAGCGACGTCGTCCGAGTAAAGGCCCCTCCAAAATAATTTTGCTCCATTCATTGAGAAATTGATCCTTCAGTAGTCTGAAAATAACTGCTCCAGAACCTGTCGTTCGATTTGAGGCTACCCCATTTTAGGAAAATAGTCCTCACATTTACCCTCGCGATTCACATCAGCAGTGCAACAATGCAAGCCGCCACCAAAAGCGTAGGCATCGCGCAGATCAACTTCGACGACTTCCATGCCGAGTTTATCCATCTGCTCGGCCTGATATACTTCGGACTTTTCGACACAGACAGTTTTAGGGTCGAGCACAAGCACGTTCATGGAAAGCCATGTGGAGGAATAGCAAAGGGGTGGTGGGGCATTATGGGCGGGTTGCGCTGCATCTACGATTTCCCAGTCATTTTTTTCGTACATTTTCCGCTGATCGTCTGGCAAGCGACGCTGTGGATTATTTAGGATCAGGCCTGGACGTAAAGGTGTGAATGTCGCGTCGATATGTATTGGATAAGGATCACCTGGAAAATTTACAGTATGAACGCGGTGATCTGGGAAGTGTCTGCGCAACCAATCAATGCCTTTTAGGTTTGTGGTGAAACCGTGCTGTACCACGAGATCTCTACCAAAACGGAGCACGTCAGCTGCGTCAAAAAGGGGCTCTTCTTCAGTGGTAACAAAAAATTTCTCCGCCGCCCACTTCAGTCGCTTTTCAACGCCGATTTTATCGTCGAGATAATCTGGGTGATAATCTGCGTCGGTCAAGCGAGGTTTGGGCGCACTTTCGTGGCGAAAGTTGGGATCTTCGTCAAAATATTGCTGCATTAGTGGGCGGTAGTTCAGATATTCAAACCAGCGACAACGATAGGACATTGTTGCCTCCAACATTTCGGATCCAACGGTCAGCAGAACATCGCGTGGTGGCATGCATCCAAACTGACTGCCTGTTTTGAAGTCCGGTGTAATTGCTGGCTGTGCGTGATCTATAGACGTTGGGCGATCAACGCGAATGCCACGAGCTTGAAGCATAGATGCAAAATTGTTCAGGAGCTCATTAGCCCGATCGATTGTTTCTTGAGGCCTGCGTCCCCATTTCCCGCGCATGTCGCTATCCTCCGGCACTTTTGCCTCAAGCGCAGGTTCTTCAGGTGGGATGTGGCAGTCGTCGGCACGGCCCACGATTACGTGTTTGAGCGGATCCCATTCGTTCCAACTATTGACCACAGTTTTTTGCATATTTTTCCCTCAAAATTATCGTCGAGACAGTATTCTTAAATACGTCACTTCACAAGCATTTGAGGTGTCAACTACCTTCATTATTAAAGCCAATAAAACGTGAGTGATCTACTCTCTCTGTGGCATTCATTCACAAGCGCGCCACTAATGTTTACGGTGGTGGATAACAATTTTTTTCGAAGCCATAAAAATATTTCAGAGTGATATTAACTTACGAAGCTTGGTTAATAGGGGGAGGAAGGTTTGTTCGCGTTATGCCAAGATAAAATACTTAATTTTATCATTGCAAAATCAGCTTTGCGAATTTTTATTTTCGTTGCTGATGTGTCTGAAACTTTGCTGCCACCCCGCAAAAATGGAAGATTGTTATTAGCGGAGTGCTCGTAGAATATTTTTTTAGTTGGGACACTCTATAATTGGTTTGTTGCCTTCTATATAATTTGACCAACTCGGTCAATTCGTGAACAGTTTGTGTTGGTTTATGCGATCGGCGAAGCTCTTTCATTGCATGTGATAGCGTTTATTTTCGCAAACAACCTTTCAAATTTCTTTCCTTTGCGGAATTTAAACAGAAGATGTGCACTATGGTGTCGACTAGAGATGTAATTAACCAAGGCCTAGGAAAATAGTTGAGTAAAAATTAAATAAGGTAAAAAATATGATTGGTCTCTAGTCAAGAAATAAATTTGATATAAATCAAGGAATTTAGTACGTTATGTGTAATAACGAGATTTAATTTAAGGTGAAAATAAAATTTCTTGGATTCGATGGAGTATGAATCATGAAAGCCATTCTTGTGATAAGTTCATTGATCGTATTTACGGCGACAAGCCTTATATCA
>ENA-UZWS01008937-UZWS01008937.1-metagenome-genome-assembly--contig:-Day-3-25m-contig-8937_pt1 | contig 13082 bp, 8 predicted proteins | sample MGYA00260343_ERZ794903 | MGnify/ENA metagenome assembly ERZ794903
TACTAAATGGGGCTCCATATGTAGTACGATGTCCTGCAATACCAACATTTCCTCCTGAGCCCGGTAAATTTGTTTGAAGGTAATGTCCGGGACCAAATTGTAAAGTCAATTCATCCGTTCCAGAGACAACATATTGTTTAAGGTTTATAGATGGTATCTCTAGGTAGCCAAAGACAGTTGGTATATATTCCTCAATATTATTATTTCGCGTCAAGCCTGGAATATCTCTTAGATTTTCAAATACTGGAATATCTCTTTGAAATACATTGTTTTGTTCCACTTCTAATTTTTCAATCTCTGTAATAGCTTCTATATCACCTGAATAAATTTTTTCTAAATACTCCTGGGCATTTTGTTGTTGAAAGTTTGTTAAATACATTTGTTGAGCAGCATAAATACCTAATCCCAATCCAGCAAAAATTAATAATGAAGCAAAAGCTAGTCCGCCTCTCATTGGAGAAGCTTTTTTTGATTTATTTTCTGATCTAATCTTGAAAAATCTTTTTTTAGCTCCCTTATCTTCCGCAACGAAGCTCTCCTTAACGGGTTCTGCATTTGTAAACTCGATATCAAAATTATTTGATATTAAATTAAATACTTCGTTTAATTTGTCCTTAGTAATCTCTTCATCTAGCTTTAGATATTTTTCTTCAAGATTTCGAATAGCAACCAGCGTGTACTCCAGTTCAGCATTTAGAGAAATGAGTTTTTCATTATATCGACCAACTCCAACCCCGTATGGGTTCATTTCATCAAGTGGAATTTTGATAAGTACTTTTTCTTTAAGAATTTTTTCTAGTTTTGTTTTTAACTTAAATGAATTTTTATAAACATTTTCGATCGTAATTGAGCCCGGTTCGGCTAATAATTTCTTTTTTCTAGATGAACTAAACAATGCCAAACCTGCAAATAGTACAAGTGAACCGCTTATAAGAATATAATCTAGATCTATACCAGTTTCCGCTAGCTTAAAGCTATCTTCTTGGTAGTAGTATTGAATTTTGTAACTACCATCTGTAAAGTAGAGGTTTTCATCAAAATCATCCCAAACAAAGAAGTCATTACCTTCTTCACCTGTAAGAGGGTCTTCAAATTCTTCTAATTCTTCATCTATTGGATCTGTCGGTTCAGGGGGTGGTAATGTTGTAGTTGTTGTAATGCCAGTTGCAATACTTGGATCTGTCGGTTCAGGGGGTGGTAATGTTGTAGTTGTAATAACTGGAATTGTTGATGTAGTTGTTGGCGTTATTTCTTCATCACAATTAGTTAACTTACTAAATCGTCCAACTGTTCTATGAACATCTAAATCATCTCTAAAAACAATTTTTATTCTAAAATATGCATCTTCAGGTACTCCGCCAATAGATGTAATGAAAATATTACTACTGGCACCCACTGTGTAAGTTTGAAAGAATACTCTGGTACTGTCTACCCAGACTTTTACTCTGATACTTGCCCCTACTGTAGAACTTGCATTTAATGCAGTAATACCAAATGATGCTCCTCCACCTTCTGAGCAAGTCCTATTTACGTACAAAGATGGCTTAAAGACTTCTTGTTTCAATGTAGTAGTAGTTGTTGGAGGTAGCGTTGTGGTAGTTGTTGTAGTAGTAGTTGTTGTTGTAGTAGTAGTTGTTGTAGTAGTGGTGGTTGTTGTTGTTACGCAGCTAGCTGTATAAGAAAGTGTCGGATCAACTCCAGGTATATCTGTATCATCTGTTACCCATGATGAACTATCGTGTGCCCCACCAGATTTTCTTGAACTATATCTCCATTCAACAGTCTCACCATTAGCCAATGCTGGCCCACTATACGTTTCAGATGAATTAGATGTAACTTCTTCATCATTTTTTAATTCTGTCCATGAAGAACCACTGTCTGTTGAATACTCAACCCTGTAAAAAACTGATACTGTTGATTGAGAACCACTACTTAATGTTATTGTTGCAGTCTGTGTATTCGAAGCAGAACAACTTGCAAGAGCTGTTGAAACTCCAGCACATGAAGAAGTAAATGTACTGAGTTCTGTCCACGAACTACCATCTGTTGAATATCGATATTGAATTTCTGTTCCGGTTGGATGACTATCAAAATTATAAGTTGTTGATGCTCCTGCACTTATAGATTGTCCACTTGCTCCTCCTGTTGTTCCACTTGCAAAATAAGCAAACGCAGTTTCACTTCCAGTAACAGGATTTACTTTTCTCTTTTGAACATATAGTGTTACTGCAATATTGCTTCCACTATTGTCAATCTCTATCTTAGAGCTACCATAAACTCCACCCTGGCCAACACCATTGTTGCCACAACCATTTGTTGCACTAGTAACAGCAATATTTGTTACAGGACAATTTATAGTAATAGTGCTTAAAGTTGCTTCTGATTGACTTAACCCCTCAGATGAATTTGCAACACTGTATTTAATTATTACTGCCGTTGTATGAGTTTGTGCAGAGATAGATAATGATGAGGTGTCTGTCGCTCCAGCAGCAACAGAAGTAGCAGTAAGCGTTGTATAACTTGATCCATCATCTGTTGAATACCTCACTGTAAAGACGCCTTCAATGTTTGATCCTGAATTATTTAGTGTTATTGGAATCGCAGCACTGCCGCTTGAACAGCTAGCTGCCGAAGCTGATGCTGAACCACTCAGGACAGGACAGTCAATGGTGATACTACTTATGTTAGTTGTAGATGCTGATGAAAAGTCTGTAGAACTAGATGTCTGATATCTCATATACACCGTTGTTCCATGACTAAAGGCTGAGCTTGCTAACGTAACACTTGATGATGAATCAGCATTCACTTGAACATGAGATCCTCCAATTCCATCACTCCAATTTGAATTATCTGTTGAATACTGTACTTTAAAATAGTTGGCTGCACCCTGATCAGAGTTATCAAGTGACATGGTAATATTTCCAGATCCACTAGAACAACTTGCGGCAGAAGCTGACACGGCTGGTGTTGTACAACTTACTGTGCTGCTAGCGCTTATAGCTGTATAGCTTCCTGAAAAAGAGCCATCAAATTGTGATGTTCTGTACTGCCAAGTAATTGTTGAACCATTTGGAACTGATTGAGTTAAAGTTGCTGAGCCATTTATGGCAACTGAGACACTCGAACCACTTGAATGAGTTTGATATGAACCATTATCAATTTTGTACTGAACATTGAAATAGGATGCAGTAGTAGCAGAGTTACTATTTGTCATTGTAAATGTTGATGTTTTAGATGCACCTGAACAAGATCCTAAAGCTTGAGAAGCTCCAACGTCTATCGCACAAGATACAGCTGAGCTCTGAGTCTCTTCTGTATAGCTACCACTAAAAGAACCACTAGTTAACGATGTTCTATATTTCCATTGGATTTTCTCACCAACATTTATAGATTGAGTTGTTGTAGCTGAAGAGCTGATCCCAACTGATTGATTGGAAAGTTTTGACTGCCACGCCCCAGTATTGCCATCTGAATCAGTTACCCTGTATTGGACTTCAAAATAAGCAGTCGTAGTTGCCGAACCACCATTACTCATTGTAAATGTATACGTTGCAGCCCCACTTGAACAACTTCCTAAACTACCCGAAACTGAGGTATCTCCGACCGGACAATTAACTTCAGCACTTTCAGAAATAGCGGTGTAGCTCCCACTAAAAGTATTCGAAGTTGTAGAAGTTCTATACTGCCAGGTAATTGTTGAACCATGAGGAACACTTTGCGTTAATGTAGCTGATCCGTTTGCGCTAACTGAAACATTTGTATTACTAGCATTTTGATATGAGCCATTATCGATTTTATATTGAACATTAAAATAGGCTGCTGTGTTTGCGGAATCAGAGTTGTTCATTGTAAATGTTGAGACTTTAGCTCCTCCGGAACAGCTAGCTAGAGCTTGACTGACTGAGGTATCAATTATTGGACAACTTATAGTTGAGCTCTCACTTGTAGAATGTTGAGTTGCGCTACTATTCGATGTCGTTGGTGATGCGCTTACCCTCCAAATTATTGTCTCACCATGAGCAACTGCCTTAGTAAATGTGGAATTATTTGTCGCACCAGCAGCAAGACTGAAGTCATCTCCATCTTCACCGCTCGCATGAGTGCTATATGAAGACCCTCCATCTAATGAATACTCAACAACTAAATAAGCAGCGTAGCTCTCATTATTTGTAATTGTTAGGGTTGATGTTTTTGAACCTGACGAGCAAGAGCCTAATGATTGAGAAACTGACAAGCTGTTTACAGTACAATCGACTGTAGAACTTGCAGATAAGGTAGTGTAGCTAGCGCTACCAAAAGACCCTGACGCATTGGAATCTTTATATCTCCAAATGATGGTTGAACCATGAGCAACAGCTTGACTGAGGGATGTATTAGTTGCACCTGCAGTTACCTGTAGGTTTGAACTTGCTGTTGAGTAACTTGAACCACCATTAGTTGAATATTCAACTAGGTAAAACACTGTTCCACTGTCATCATTTCTAATACTTAAAGTGGATGTTTTAGATCCTGAAGCAGCAGAGCATGATCCCAATGACTGTGAAACTGTAGCTTCTGGGTCACAGTCCACTGTTGTGCTTGCAGACAATGTTATATAGCTAAGTCCAGTCCAGCTACCTGATGTGTCGGAACTCTTGTACCTCCATGTAATTGCAGATCCATGTGAGACAGTTGCTGTAAGAGAAGTATTTGTTACACCATTTGAAATACTTAAATTGTCAGCTTCTTGGGCATCAGTGTGGACTGTCCAGCTAGATCCACCATTTGTTGAATATTCAACAGTAACATAGGCTGTTGATCCTGAACTATTTGCTAAAGATAATGTTGAAGTTTTAGTGCCACCACCAGTAGAACATGTACCTAAACTTTGTGATGCAGTAAGACTAACCGCAGTTGGGTCACTAGCACAATCAGAGGCATCTACAGATATTGTTACACTAGTCGTTCCTGACGCGGGCGTCCGTAAACCATACGTGCTACTTTCTGCATACCAATTTAACTGGACCGATGTGCCATTAGCCTGTGCCGGTACAGAGAGCGAGGTATTACTCGCACCTCCATTTACACTTGCGCCTGTTGTGAGGTTCGATGTACTACCACCGATTGTATAGGTGACCACATAATTTGCTGCAACATCGCTACTGGAGTTATTTAAAGTTACTGCCACAGTTTTGTTATCGCCGCTACATGATCCTTGTGCTACAGAAAATGCAGGAACCCATTCATCGTTTCCTGAAAGACCAATACCACAACCTGCACCGTCTGTATTGCTTGAGCTGTTAAGATCATCATTTGTCTCAGTTAGTGAGCCTGCAGATTGATCATATAACCAGAGATCTCCAGTATTGTTTTCTAAGAAATATATATCTCCATTACCAAGTGACATTGCTGCACCTGCGTTTGAACCTACTCCGCTACCAATATTTCCATTTATAACGCTAAGATCTATCGTTATAGCTTCACTGTCATTTCCAATATTTGTGTGAGAAGTTATTTCAGCGCCAAGTAAATCATTGTTATTTGAGTCATAGCCAACAAAGTCGTTGCCAGATGGATGATTGGAAACCCAAGCAAAGTCTTTTGCTTTATTAGATCCATTTCCTCCATTTGTGATTGTTGGAGTGATTACTTTGTAAGTACCATCACCATTAATCCGGATTACTTTTTGATTACCATTAAAGAACCCTTTTGATGTAAAAATGTATTTGTACGTTGTACCAGCAGAATCAACTTCATAGTTTGAAGCTGCATTGTTATCACCTGAACCAAGATTGACAGAAGATAAATAACTAGCCGTTCCAGCTCCAGATGCATTGTAATTTAATTTATATAGGTAGGCGGTTCCATTACTTCTTTTCAGTACTGCAAACATCTCTCCATCTGTTGTGATGCTGAGTGAATTAACTTCGTCTATGCTTGAATGGCTCCAGTTACTAAAAGTTTCGATAGTTGTAGTACTGAAAGTACCATTATCGTTATTAACTCCACGTGTGATTGTTAATGTACTACCAGACCATGTACTTTGATAAAGATATGTTCGTCCATCACTATCAATACAATTAAACTCTCCCGATGCAAAAGCGGGTTCTGGGTCTACTGTCTCAATAAATGTATAGGCAATGGATACAAGCATTAAAAAAGATAAGGTTACAGATAGTAATTTTTTTAAAGTGGGTACGCGAAAAAGGCTCCTAAATGCTTTAGGACCAAACAAAATAACACCAATTACATGATTTATCATATTTTTATTTAATTACACTTATTTTAGATTAGAATCTTTTCTAAGACAATAGATAATATAATTAAATGCTTACTTATTAGTTGAGTTATTTAAAGAAATTCTTGATTTCAGTAGTAATTACGTCTTTATCAACAGCTAATTGAATGAGTTCCTCTTTTTCATCAAGAGAAACTATAGAATATCCATCAATTACCGCATTAATAACAGTACCAAACTTTTCTGGAGAGGCTGTAGCTACCGCTACAGTTGGAATATTGTCTTCATTATTTAAGGCCATGGCTACTGATGTTGCAGTATGTGGATCGAATATGTAATCAAATTCTTTGTACAACTCCCCTATTTTATGTTTTATATCTTCATCATTAAATGTTTCAGAAGAGAAAATCATTTTTAAGGTGTTGAGAGCATCTTCTTCTAGTGTTGCTTCACCTGTTGTGCTAAATGTATTGTAGAAATGTTCAGCACTTCCTGAGAGATCGAAGATCAACCTCTCCAAGCTTGATGGAATCTGTATATCCATACTTGGGGCAATACTTGGATATGTCTCTTTTGGCTTTAGAGTGCCACTTTCTATAAAGCGTCTTAAAACATCATTTACATTTGTACTGCAGAGAATATTTTTAATTGATAAGCCATGTTGTCTTCCAAACCATGCTGAGTAAGCATTTCCAAAATTACCTGAAGGAATAGCAACATTGATTGGTGAACTAAATTTGGTTGTTAACCAGACGTAGTACGATAACTGCCCCATGACTCGTAACCAGTTAATGGAGTTCAGAGATATAATTCTTCGATTAAATGGATTCTCTTGTAAGAGTTCTTTCGCTATTCTCTGACAGTCATCATAGGAACCATCGACCGCAATGTTGAAGACATTGTCTTGGATGATACTTGTCATCTGTTTTCGTTGGTACTCGCTAATTTTGTTTGCTGGATGGAGAACGACAATATCAATATTTTCTGATTCTTTTACTGCTTGGATGGCAGCACTACCAGTATCACCACTGGTTGCAACGATAACTAATCCTCTCTCGCCTATTTCAGATAATCGTTTACTTGCAATGGCACCAAGTGGTTGGAGCGCGTAATCTTTAAAAGATTTTGTAGGTCCATTGAATAATTCCATAACAACTGCAGAATTTGATAGCTCTCTCAATACAGGTGTGGGATCAACTTCAAAACCTGGATATAAAGAGATATCATCTATGAGTGATGCTGAATTCTTATCAAGTGCAATAAAGACAGTCTTTACAAAATCTTCGTAACTTAAATCTTCTTGGGTTAATAAAGATAAATTGTTTAAAGTTGTTGAATCAGGTAAGTACAAGCCCTTATCTGGAGCCAGTCCAGAAATTACTGTATCTTCAAAAGATAAATTCTCATTACTACCCCGTGTTGACTGATAGTTTACCACTTAGATATAAACGCGTAATACAGAAGTGACTGTTGTAACTGCACTTAAAGATGTAATCTGCTCAATTGAATTATTCAAATCTTTCTCTGGTGCTTCGTGAGTTACGAGTACAAGTTCTGCTTGATCTCCTCTTCCTTCTTGGATGACACTTTCAATACTGACATTGTTTTCACCAAATGTTCCAGCAATAGAAGCTAATACTCCCGGCACGTCGTTTACAGAAAGCCTAATAAACCAACTTGATTGTACATTTTCAAAGTTACGATTGGCCCCCTTATTTTCTCTGAGTGGATACCAGTTTGATTGGTTGCTCCCTAGTTGATGGCACGCACTTAAGACATCGCCAATGATTGCACTTGCGGTTGGGTCTGCTCCAGCACCTGGTCCTGAAAATACTAACTGATCAATATTTTCACCCTCAACAACCACAGCGTTTAATGCACCTCTAATTGAGGCAAGTGGATGCTTTTGATCAATAAGAACTGGATATACTCTTGCGTTAAATCCATCACTATTATTATCAATTTGAGCAACTAGTTTTATTGTTTTATCCAGTCTTGAAGCCCAGTCAAAATCATCTTTTGTTATCTTTGAAATACCTTCTGTGAATACATCTTCAATTTTAGGAGATACCCCAAAACATAATAAAGAGAGGATCATTGCCTTATATTTTGCATCTATTCCTTCGACGTCATTTGTTGGATCGGGTTCGGCATATCCTAATTCTTGAGCTGTTGCAAGAGCACCTTCATAACTACTCCCTTCCTCCATGGAAGTTAACATGTAATTACTTGTTCCATTTATAATTCCCGAGACTCTTGTAAGAGCTTCTCCTCTAAGGCTTTCAATAAGAGGTTTTAATACAGGAATTCCAGCTGCAACCGCAGCTTCAAAATACAAGCAGGCATTGTTTTCTATAGCTATAGATACCAGCTCTTCACCGCAGTCAGCAATTATATCTTTGTTAGCTGTAATGACAGACTTTCCACTACTTAATAATGCTTTAATGTATTCTCTTCCTGGATCAGTACCTCCAAGCACTTCTATTACTAAATCTATGGAATCATCAGTTAAAATTTCTTCAAAATTATCTGTAAGTATCTCTTTATCTATTTCCCGATCTTTAGAAAGATCTGATACTAAAACTTTTTTAAGAACAAGTTCAACAATGTCATTATCTAAATGCTGCAAACGATTAATTACTGCAGAACCAATATTTCCTGCACCCAAAACTGCAACTGAATAACTGTTATTTTCCATATTTAGTAAGGATAAATGTTATTTAATTTGATTCAACAAGAATTTTAAGAGAGCTTCTCTTTAACTAATTTACTTACAAGAGAGCCATCTATACCGTCTCCTTTGGCCATAACCGCACCAATAATTCTTCCCATCTGGGACATATCGACTTCACCAAGTTCTGATAAGACTTCGTCAACAAGTTTTGCAACATCTTCTTCGCTCAGTTGTTCGGGAAGCCATTCACTGAGAAAATCAATCTCAAGCTGTATCTGATTAGCCATATCTTCGCCTCTTTCACCAAGGGACTGATACTCCTCTACAGCTTTTGTCATTTTCTTGACATATGAAGATATAACACCTAAAGCCAGTTCATCAGTGGCCTCTTCACCTTTTTCAGCTTTTTTCTTTGCTATCTCTGTCTGAATCTGTCTGATAGCATTTAACTTAGTTTTATCTTTTGCCTTCATTGCCTCTTTAAGAGAGGTACTTAAATCATCTGTTACTGCCATTATTTCCTACTTTTTATATAACTGCATTGTATCAGGAATATCAGTGATAATTCCATATAACCCCAATTCCATTAACCTCTGGAATTCATTCTCATCATTAACAGTCCACACTACTGATCTCTCATAAGGAAGATTAAAATTCCTGCTGTTAATAACACTATTACTAACCATAAACATCATCTGGTCATCGTGATTTGAAATTGCTTGAGCTTCAAAAAGATCGTCCTCACTATCTAAGATAATCCCGTAACGACAATTGAAACTTTTTTTGTAGTTGTGAATAGACTCCCAATTAAAAGATGTAATGATATCTTTATAATTTGTCATACCAATAATTTTCTTCATGATAGTCTCGACATACTCTTTATCAGTATCGTCTGTTTTTATTTCAAAGTTTACATTACCGTTGAGCTGTTCCCTTGAATTAAAAATCATATCGTTTAGATCAATGTCTGGAAGCAGCAATTCTATTTCATTTAGTGTTAAATCTTGAATAAAAAAACCTTTTATGAAGGAATCATGATAAAAAATAATGTTGTTATCTTTAGTTATCCTTAAGTCAGTCTCTATAAAATCACAGTATTCAAATGCTTTATTTAAACCTACTATTGAGTTTTCTCGATAGATATGAGGTAATCCTCTGTGTCCAAAAATAAATGTCAAAATACTTTCCTAACTCCCACACATCACTACAATAGATTGTGAAAGTTTTCACAAAGTAAGGAAGATAGTGCAAATACTAAATTTTGACCTAGAGCAGGAAGCCTGGATGGAAGAGGGTTCATGTGTTTATGCTAACACTGAATTGTTCTTTCCTGTGGGCTCATCTATGAAAGCTATTAAACAAGCAAATGAAGCGAAAGCTGTCTGCAATGAGTGTGTTGTCAAAATAGACTGTCTTGAATATGCCATCAGAACTAACCAAGATTCAGGTATCTGGGGTGGAACTACTGAAGAAGAAAGAAAATCTCTTAGAAGAGAGTATCGTAAGAACGGTTCTCTTCTAAACCTTTAAACTAATCCAGCTTCTCTTTTGTCTTGCTCTTGAGCAAACTCGATTGAATTAATATTTCCAGCATTAATGCCTACTTCCCCATCTTCGTCCGTATACCAATAGATACCATTATCTTTTATGAGGGCTTCAATTTCAGCTGTGAACTTTTTCTTATCTTCTATCTCGAATTCATATTCTTTTAACGATGCTTGTAGTGAAATTTTAACTTTTTGTGTTTTAGCCATTTTTTCTCCTTATAAAACGTTTTCGCCCATGAAAAGTGCTGACACTGAATCATCCGCAAATATAGATGTTAATGCATTTGCGATTATTGAGGAAACTGAGAGTACTTTTACATTTCCTAATTCTTGGATATTTCCATTTTGAGATAAGGTATCAGTAGTAATTATCTCATCTATAGGAGCATTTTTTAAATTTTCTACAGAAAGATCAGAGAAGATTCCATGAGTAGCTACAACGCTTACAGTTTTGGCTCCCTTTTCTTTTAATATCTTTGCTGCTGCGGCTATGGTGCCACCCGTGTCGATAATGTCATCAACTAATATTGCATGCCTGTCCTCTACTTCTCCAATTACAGTGAATGCCTCGACCACATTATGAATTTTCGGATCTCTTTTTTTGTGCACAAACCCAACATATGCCTCTAAATGTTTTGCAAAAGTTGTGGCCCTCTTCACTCCTCCAGCATCAGGAGAAATAATTGATACAGGTTCTTTAAATTTATCTTTAAAGTAATTTACGAATAGAGGAAGTGCCGTTAAGTGATCGAAAGGCTCATCTATAAATCCCTGTATTTGTTGTGTATGTAAGTCAATTGAAACTAGCCTATCTGCTCCAGCTGTGATAAAAAGGTCACCAATCAATCTTGCTGAAATAGGTTCTCTTGGTAATGCTTTTTTATCTTGTCTTGAGTAGGGATAAAATGGTAATACAGCTGTTATTCTTTTTGCAGATGCTCTTTTTAATGCATCGACGAGTAATAGTTGCTCCATGATTGTGAAGTTGACTCCATTAGAGTGGCTCTGCATTACGAAGCAGTCAGCCCCCCTTGCACTTTCCTCAAGTCGTATGTAAATCTCACCACTAGCAAATTGTTTCTTGTCAACTAAAGCTAGGGAGGTACCAAGTTCTCCAGCTACTTTCTCTGCAAGCTCTGGGTTTGATGATCCTGCAAACAAAAGCATTTTCTTTTTACTTGGTTGTTCAATCAATTTTCATCCTTTGGTTTTTTTCTATCCATATAACCATCAATATTTTTTTGCTGATTTCTCTCAATACCTAAAGCCTTTGGCGGTACATCTTTAGTTATGACTGAACCTGCTCCTATCATTGCCCCTTCTCCAACTGTTACTGGTGCGACAAGCATTACATCCGAACCAACAAAAGCATCCTTTTTAATTTCTGTTCTGTGTTTATTTTTTCCATCATAATTTACAGTAATGGAACCAGCAGAAAAATTAACATTCTCTTCTAGGTCTGCATCTCCCACGTAAGAAAGATGTGGAATTTTACTGCCACTACCAACATTTGAATTTTTTGTTTCAGCAAAGGCACCAACCTTCACTCCCTCTTCTAAGATAGAGCCTCTTCTGAGGTGTGCGTAAGGGCCGATTGTACCGGTACCTTTTATTGTTACCCCATCAAGTACTGAAAAGATTACTGATGATCCCTCTCCAATTGTTGAATCATTGATCATTGTATTTGGACCGACTACACAATTATCATGAATTTCTGTTGTACCAGTGAGATGCGTATTGGCCATTATTCTTGATCCAGCTTTGATCACAACACCTTTGTCTATATAGGTTGAAGTAGGGTCTTGAAAGTAGACGCCGTTTTCCATATGTGAAGTGATTAACTCTTCTCTTAAGGACGTCTCAACTTCGTTTAGTTGACTCATAGAGTTCACACCTTTAATAGTATCTTCGCTTACTTGTACTATAACTGTATCCAATTTATTTTGAAAAGCTATCTCAATTAAATCTGTTAAATATATTTCATTTTGTTCATTATTGCTATTTAGCGTTTTGATATTTTCAAGTAAAAAATTCTTATTGAAGCAGTACATCCCAGAATTGATTTCATTTATCTTTTGCTCATCCTCAGATGAATCAGCCTCTTCAACAATTTTTGAAATTGTATTTCCATCTTTAATGATTCTTCCATAACCACTGGGGTTAGTAACCTCAGCTGTAATAATTCCCAAAGCAACTTTACGTTTTGTTGATTCAGAGATTAACGTATCAATGCTTTCTTTAAGAAGTAAAGGTGCGTCTCCGGGTATGATCACGATGTAATCTGAATCATCATTTTTAAATTCATTACTATTTAATAGTGTCAGAACCGCATGTCCCGTACCCAATTGCTCTTCTTGTATTACTGGTTTAAATTCATTTGCTAATTCTTTAATAACTAAATCTGATTGGTGACCAACTACTACATACTTGTTATTTAAATGTTTTATAGCGTTCTGTCCGTAAGTAATCATAGGTTTACCTAAAACGGAATGCAATACTTTGGGTAAGTCAGACTTCATACGAGTCCCTTTACCTGCAGCTAATATGACTCCTGATATTTTCATTTAATTTGCTGGGAGAGAAGGACTCGAACCCTCAACGTTTGGACCAAAACCAAATGTGTTGCCAATTACACCATCTCCCA
>ENA-UZWS01000651-UZWS01000651.1-metagenome-genome-assembly--contig:-Day-3-25m-contig-651_pt2 | contig 13073 bp, 9 predicted proteins | sample MGYA00260343_ERZ794903 | MGnify/ENA metagenome assembly ERZ794903
GCGATCCTTGTCGAACACGGTGTCGTTCCGAAATTTATAATAGATACAGCGAGTCAAAAACGAAGGGAAATACCGACACTGTGAGATCCAACGGTTGGTGGGGTATCAAAACAGCATAAGCATGGGTACCTTTAGCACCGCCGAGGAAAACCTTTACTCGACCAGAGACAAGGAACAGTCGACACACTTCGGCATCATGCAAGGGCACCTCTGTTCCGACCCCCCGACCAAAGCCCAATCTGGTAGACCGGGTATGCTGGGTGATTTTACTAAGCTTAACTGATAAGCATCAAGACGAGTATTATGGGGACGTTTACCTTAAGCGGATGGTGCTTAACGGTTTTGCAGCAGCNNTATTTAACTTCCGGATAACTCAAGCAGCAGATTATTCAATCGTTGAACATAGCTTGAAGGCTCATCCAACTGACCACCTTCGGCTAACATCGACTGATCAAAAAGCACCAGTGTCAGGTCTGAGAACCTTTCCGAGTCCTGCTCTGCTTTAAGCTTTTCAACCAATGGGTGTTTTGGATTCAGTTCGAAGATGCGTTTTGTTGCGGGTACTTCTTGCCCGGCAGATTCCAAAATTCTTCGCATCTGCATACCCATCTCATCATCATTGACTACGAGACATGCTGGCGAGTCGGTTAATCGATGAGTAATTCTAACTTCTTCTACTTTCTCACCTACAACGTCTTTAATACGCTCAACCAAGTCTTTGAAGTCTTCTTCAATTTTTTCTTGTTCCTGCTTTTCTTCTTCGCCTTCAAGATCGCCAAGATCAAGTGAGCCTTTGGTAACATCTTGAAGCTGTTTTCCTTCATGCTCCATCAAGTGACTCATTAACCACTCGTCAATACGATCTGAAAGCAGTAAAACCTCGATGTCTTTTTGCTTAAACACCTCGAGGTGAGGACTATTCTTTGCTGTGCTGTAGTTATCCGCCGCAACGTAATAAATCTTATCCTGCCCTTCCTTCATCCTGGCGATGTAGTCTTGCAGCGACTGATCTTGGACTTCCGAATCACCTTGAGTTGTGGCAAATCTCAATAGGTTGGCAACTTTCTCTTTGTTGTTCTGATCTTCCGCTGGCCCTTCCTTCATCACTTGACCAAACTCTGACCAGAATGACTGATACTTTTCCGAATCGTTTTTAGCAAGTTTCTCCAAACTATCCAGTACTCTTTTGGTCAATGCACTTCGCATCGAATCGATCGCTGGATCCTTTTGCAAGATCTCACGAGAAACATTCAATGAAAGATCATTTGAATCGACAATACCTTTGACGAATCTCAGATAAAGCGGCAAAAACTGTTCGGCTTCATCCATAATAAAAACGCGCTGAACGTAGAGTTTAAGACCTCGTGGCGCTTCCCGTTGCCACATGTCAAACGGGGCTTTTGACGGGATGTAAACGAGACTCGTGTAATCCAGCTTTCCTTCGACTTTATTGTGGCTCCACACGAGTGGCTCTTGATAGTCGTGTGATACATGCTTGTAGAACTCGTGATATTCGTCGTCACTGACATCGGACCGAGAGCGAGTCCAGAGCGCTTTCGCCGTGTTAACTGTTTCATCCTCGGGCTCCTGCGCTTCTTCGCCTTCGGCCGGGGGCATAGCTTCACCCTTCATGATCACGGGTACAGAGATATGATCAGCGTACTTTTTAATGACGCTGCGTACCCTCCAACTATCGAGAAATTCTTCCTCTTCAGGCTTTATGTGAAGAATGATAGAGGTACCCCTGTCCTCGCGGGTGATGGTTTCTACTTCGAAATCACCTTCACCTGCTGAAGACCAACGGACGCCATCTTCAGGTGCTTGGGCAGCTGATCGAGACTCAACCACAACATTGTCCGCGACGATAAAAGACGAATAAAAACCCACACCAAACTGACCAATAAGCTGAGCATCTTTTTGCTGATCGCCGGTTAGCGAGTCGAAAAACTGAGACGTACCGGATTTGGCGATGGTCCCGAGATTAGCGATGGCGTCATCTCGGCTCATACCAATGCCGTTGTCAGTAATAGTGACTGTGCTGGCGTCCTTGTCGAGATCCACTCTGATGTTGTAGTTCGCATCTTCCCCAACAAGATCGGGATTCGAGAGTGACTGAAATCTAACCTTATCTATCGCATCAGATGCATTTGATATGAGCTCCCGAAGGAATATCTCTTTATTCGAATACAAAGAGTGAATCATCAAATGCAGAAGCTGTTTTGCCTCTGTCTGAAAGCCCATCGTCTCTTTATTTTGCGCAGAATTCACTTCGTCGTTCACTTTGTTATTTCCTTGTTGCTGGTTCGCGGATCATGGCTCAGGGTTAATAGCTCACGGTTTGTAGCTTAGGGTTCATAGCTTAGGGTTCAAAGCTTACTGTCCATAGCCAAGGTGAGAGGACTAACCTCCCACCAAAAATGTCAGTCTGTCACTGTCAATGGGGGCTTCAGAAGAGATTTCAAGGGTTACTTTCCTTTGTGGTTTGCTTTTTCCTGCGCCTTGGCAAAGGCTTGAGCGAAAGCATTTGCTGCCGCGGGCTCACCGCCATTGGAACGACGGTTACCGCTCTGCCGCTTATTCTGCGTGCCGCCTGATCGGCGATCACCGCTATTTGAAGTTTTCCCTTTTGCTTTCGTGTTTTTATTCTCTCGCGCTTCGTTTTTATCTTCTGAGCGCATCGTCAGCGCAATTCTCTTTCGCTCCAGATCCACCTCTAACACCCTAACGTTGACGATGTCACCGGTTTTAACAACTTCGTGAGGGTCTTTCACAAACTTATCCGCCAGCGCTGAAATATGTACAAGTCCGTCCTGGTGAACACCGATGTCGACAAAAGCACCAAAATTCGTCACATTCGAAACGGTACCCTGTAATCTCATTCCCTCTGCGAGATCCGATATCTTTTCCACACCCTCTTTCAGGCTTGCAGTCTTAAATTCAGGTCGAGGGTCCCGACCCGGCTTCTCGAGTTCACGACAGATATCCTGAATGGTCACAATCCCGAATTTTTCATCAGCGTAGTCAGCATAATTAACAGATTTGAGCGCACGATGACCCACTAGCTCTGCTATGGGAGTACCGGTGGTTACAGCGATGCGTTCAACTAGGTCATACGTTTCAGGATGCACAGCCGAAGCATCAAGTGGGTTGTCCCCATTCCGGATACGTAGGAAACCCGCAGCCTGTTCAAAGGTGCGCTCTCCGAGCCGGGCAACTGACTTCAACTGTTCGCGATTACTAAAACGTCCGTTTTCATTCCTGAAAGAAACGATGTTGTCAGCGATTGACTGATTGAGTCCGGCGACTCGCCGTAATAGCGCCGCGGACGCGGTATTTACTTCGACTCCGACGGCATTAACACAATCTTCAACAACCGCATCGAGGTTTCTACCTAACAGAGACTGGTTTACATCATGCTGGTATTGACCCACGCCAATGGATTTAGGCTCAATCTTGACAAGCTCCGCAAGCGGGTCTTGAAGCCGCCTCGCAATTGAAACAGCCCCCCTGATGGTCACATCAAGGTCAGGGAACTCCTTCGCAGCAAGCTCCGAAGCAGAGTAAACCGATGCGCCTGCCTCGCTAACCACAATACGCCGCAGACTCAAGTCGGGAAACTGTGTCATCAGGTCAGCGCAAAGTTTGTCTGTTTCTCGCGAGGCCGTACCATTACCAATGGCTAACAATTCAACATCGTGCTTGCGGACTAGACTTTCAATTTGTGTAATGGACGCTTGCCATTTATTTTGAGGCGCATGAGGATAGATCGTCGCGGAATCAACAAACTGACCCGTTGCGTCAATAACCGCTAACTTCACACCCGTTCTCAGTCCTGGGTCAAGACCAATGGTCGCTTTCTGACCCGCTGGCGCTGCGAGTAAAAGATCTTTAATGTTGAGCGCAAAAACCTCTATCGCTGCTTCTTCCGCTGCTGCACGCATCGCTGACATGAGTTCAGTTTCCTGATGTAGTTGCAGCTTTACTCGCCAAGTCCAACTCACCACCTCGGCAAGCCAGTCATCTGCAGCACGATCATGATGCGAAATATCAAAATGATTACCAATCATTGAAATGCACGGATGTACCTGGTCATCTGGCACCACAACATCTATACGTAACTGCAGCACCCCTTCCCTTCGACCCCGCAGCATTGCCAGCGCTCTGTGTGAGGGTATGCCTTGAAATTTGTCCCGAAGATCAAAGTAATCACGATACTTGGCAGCGTCCTTCTCTTTTCCTGAGACTACATTAGAAAAAATCACCGTGTTGTGACTCATAAAATCACGAATAGATTGAAGTAACTCTGCATCCTCGGCAAAACGCTCCATCAAAATATATTTGGCCCCATCGAGGACCCCTTTCGCATCCTCAAAAGCAGTCTTGAACTTCTCATCCTTGTTGATATAAGCCAATGCTTCATCGAATGGTTCAAGACAGGGATCGCTAATCAGCGAATCTGCAAGCGGCTCAATACCAGCTTCTAGCGCGATTTGTGCTTTGGTTCTGCGCTTCTGCTTGTAGGGTAAGTAAAGGTCCTCCAGACGCACCTTGGTCTCGGCGGCAATAATAGCAATCTCTAGTTCCGGTGTGAGTTTTCCCTGCTCTAAAATACTGCTGAGAACCGCCTCGCGGCGCACTTCCAGTTCTCTTAGATATCCGAGTCGCTCTTCGAGCTTGCGCAGCTGTGTGTCATCGAGGCCACCGGTGATTTCTTTTCTATACCTTGAGATGAAGGGCACGGTAGCGCCGCCATCCAGCAATTCCACAGCAGCTGTTATTTGCCTTTCTCTGACATCCAGTTCTTTCGCGATGACCCGTTCTATGTTTAACGTCAAGCTCTTTCACCCTTGCAAATGTATTATTTGTCTGTTCCTGACCCGACAACCGTTTACCAAGTGCAAGACCGAAGCCGCGAATTATCCACAAATTGAGCATGGCGTAAACGCTTCTGAGAACCAAACATTAAATCTTTTATCGGTGCTCATATTCATTTCAATTTTGACAAAAAGCGGGGTTACAATTACGTGAATTAGCGTTATTCTTGGCGACATGTCGTTGCAAAGATATATCCAATTATTTTNNNNCAATGGCTCAATGAGTTACGAGCGGAGGCCTCTCTTAGAGGAATCAGCGCGGGAACTCTGGATGTTGCATTGTCTAACGTGGAAGCACCTATTCCACGTGTTATCGAGCTCGACAACAACCAGCCGGAGTTTGTCCAGACGTTCACGCGATACATGAGAAACCGTATTAGCCAACAACGGGTTGAACGTGGTCGTAAATTACTGAAAGAACATGCACAGCTCTTTGAGTTGATTGAGCAACGGTACGGCGTTCAGGCACCATACTTGGTTTCGTTCTGGGCGCTGGAAAGCAACTTTGGAGATCTCACCGGCGGTTTTTCCGTCATACAGGCACTATCAACACTCGCTTACGACCCAAGAAGAAGCCAGTTTTTTCGCGATGAGCTACTCACTGCGCTCGAAATAATCGATAGTGGTCACATTCAATCACAGAACATGACCGGATCATGGGCAGGTGCTATGGGGCAGTGCCAATTTATGCCTTCAACCTTTGCGCGCTACGGTGTGGATGGTGACGGCGACGGTAGGATTGATATATGGAATAGCCTGCCAGACATTTTTGCATCAGCCGCTAACTTTTTATCTGAGTCTGGCTGGAAGGGAGACGAACGTTGGGGCAGAGAAGTGCGCCTTCCGGAAAACTTTGATTACACCCTGTCAGGTCAACGTGTTACTAAAACGGTTAGTGAATGGCAAAGCCTCAATGTCAAACGAGCCGATGGGACTCGACTGGGACATTCTGATCAGATCGGTTCCATCGTTCTACCTTCAGGTGCGAACGGACCGGCTTTTCTAACCTATAATAATTTTCGGACGACAATGATCTGGAATCGCTCTACCTTTTATGCGATCTCGGTAGGACACCTTGCTGATCGTATTGCCGGTGAAGGCACTATCAGACGCATGCCACAAAAGGAAGAAAGAGCCTTGAGCCGTCTCGAAGTAACAGAACTTCAACAGTTATTAATGAACACAGGGATCAATACAGGTAACCCTGACGGCATCCTTGGCCCAAAAACTCGCGAGGCGGTCAAGCACTATCAGCACAAAAACGGTCTACTCGCTGATGGTTATGCTTCGTACGCCCTGCTCGCTAATCTCCGAAGCAGTGTTCTGCAGAATTAACGAATTTCAAACCTTGAAAGCCCGAGAATCTAAAAAAAGATAACGTACCCTCGACGCGCGCGAGCACATGATAGGCATAAAAAAACCAGCGCACTGCGCTGGTTTTTGTTAAGCGACCTTATTTGGTCGTCACTACCAGCCAGTGACTTCTTTTAATGTGTTACCTATCTCTGCCAGGCTTTTCGTCGTGTGAACACCGGCGGCATGTAACGCAGCAAACTTATCATCCGCAGTGCCTTTCCCACCAGCAATAATGGCTCCGGCGTGGCCCATACGCTTACCGGGAGGTGCCGTGACACCTGCGATATAACCCACCACAGGCTTGCTGACATGTTCCTTGATAAATGCAGCAGCTTCTTCTTCCGCATTACCACCAATTTCACCAACCATCACGATCGCCTCAGTCGAATCATCATCCTGAAACATGCCAAGAATATCGATGAAATTACTTCCTGGAATGGGGTCACCACCAATACCTACACAGGTACTTTGTCCAAACCCAAGATCCGTTGTCTGCTTAACGGCTTCGTAAGTCAACGTGCCTGAGCGCGAAACAATACCCACCTTGCCAGGCAAATGAATATCACCGGGCATAATTCCGATTTTGCACTCTCCTGGCGTAATTACACCCGGGCAGTTGGGTCCAATTAATCTGACACCACGCTCATCCAGATTCGCCTTAACGGCTAACATGTCGAGAGTCGGCAATCCTTCTGTAATACAAACAATGAGCTCAATGCCTGCATCCGCTGCTTCAAGTATACCGTCTTTAGCAAAAGCCGCCGGTACGTAAATAACAGATGCGTTAGCGCCCGTTTCGTTGACGGCATCAGCTACTGTATTAAAAACAGGTAAACCAAGATGTGTCTGACCGCCCTTTCCTGGCGTTACACCACCAACAAGTTGCGTTCCGTATGCGATCGCCTGTTCAGAATGCAGGGTCCCTTGTGAGCCGGTGAAGCCCTGACAAACAACCTTAGTGTCTTTATTAATTAATACGCTCATACTGCGCCTCCCGCTGCTTTTACTGCCAGTTGAGCAGCATCGGTTAAACTTGTTGCTGCAATGATATCAACATCGCTATTGGTTAGTGCTTCGACGCCTTTGGGGGCATTATTGCCTTCAAAGCGAACCACAACTGGTACTTCAACACCAACTTCTTTAACCGCTCCGATAATACCTTCTGCGATAATGTCGCATCTCACGATGCCACCAAAAATATTGATAAGTACCGCCTTTACATTCTCGTCAGATAATATGATTTTGAATGCTTCGGTCACTGTTTCCTTGGTAGCCCCGCCACCCACGTCGAGAAAGTTAGCAGGGTCACCTCCATGTAATTTCACGAGGTCCATGGTACCCATGGCAAGACCGGCACCGTTGACCATACAACCAATATTTCCGTCAAGCGCAACGTAGTTTAGTTCAAATTCAGAGGCCTTGTTTTCCCTTTCGTCTTCTTGAGATGGATCCCGCATTTCTGCAAGTGCTTTCTGTCGATAAAGAGCATTACCATCGATAGAGACTTTGGCATCGAGGCAATGAATCGCACCAGCCTCGGTGACAACCAATGGATTGATTTCAAGTAAGGACAAGTCACATTCTTCAAACATTTTAGAGAGCGCGACAAAAACCGAGGCAAATTGATTAATTTGCTTACCTTCGAGACCTAACTGAAAAGCCATTTTTCGACCTTGATAAGCTTGACCGCCAAGTGCAGGGTCAATCTCAGCTGTAAGAATTTTCTCAGGCGTTTCTTCCGCAACTTTCTCTATTTCGACACCACCTTCTGTTGATGCCATAAACACAACGCGTCGTGAGGAACGATCAATTACTGCACCAAGATACAATTCGCGGGCAATATCTGTGCACTCTTCAACATAGATCTTGGCAACCGGTTGGCCCTTTTCATCGGTCTGAAATGTCACCAGGTTTGTGCCGATATGTTGTTCTGCAAATGCCCGAATCTCTTCTTCGGTTGACACCAGCTTGACGCCACCCGCCTTTCCTCGTCCACCCGCATGAACCTGCACCTTGATGACCCATTTGTCACCGCCCAGTTCTCTGGTCGCTGCTACCGCTTGGTCTGCGGTATCGCACGCAATGCCCTGGGAAACCGGTAAACCGTATTTAGCAAATACTTGTTTTGCCTGATATTCGTGAAGATTCATATCTCCGTTATCCTCGATTAAAGTTATTAGTAATCTTTTGTCTCGCGCCATCAAGCACCTGATGACGACCCCGGCTAATGGTACCCGCGTTGGGTATCAACCGCTTTATTTTTTTCGTTTTCTGTTCGCAATATGAATGGCGTGGCCACTCACGGCCAGTGCGGCTTCATGAAATCCTTCCGACAGCGTCGGGTGGGCAAACATCGTCAAACCAACATCTTCAGCACTGGACTCAAACTCCATCGCAATAACAGCTTCGGCGATTAATTCCGCGACATGCGCACCAACCATATGAACGCCGAGGATTCTGTCTGTTTTCGCGTCTGCTAGCACCTTAATCATCCCGGCCGTATCATTTGCTGCCATGGCACGCCCACTCGCTGACATTGGAAAACTCCCAACATTGTAGTCGTCACCTGCCGTCTTTAATTCTTGCTCGGTCTTACCCACCCAAGCCACCTCGGGATGTGTATAAATCACCGAAGGCACGCAATCGTAATTGACGACTGGCAAGTGACCTGCGATTCGTTCAACGACCATGATGCCTTCTTCCATGCCCTTATGAGCCAACATGGGTCCCCTGACGACGTCACCTACAGCCCAAACACCGGGTGCATCAGTCGCGCAATGATCATCAACGGATATAAAACCACGCTCATCTAGGTTCACACCACAATCACCACTTAACAAATCCTGAGTAAACGGGCGCCTGCCAACCGCGACAATCAGACTGTCGAAGATTTCACTCTTTTCTCCTTCTGCGTCGGAATACGTGACGGTAACTTTCTTGCCTTTGACGTCAGTGCCGGTCACTCTTGCACCGAGCCGAATATCCATTCCCTGTTTCTTAAATTGTTTTGCAGCCTCTTTCGAGACCTGTCGGTCAGCCATCGGAAGAAATTCGTCAAGCGCCTCAAGTACAACAACCTCTGATCCCAAGCGATTCCAGACACTTCCTAACTCAAGACCAATAACGCCAGCGCCGATAACACCAAGTCGCTTGGGTACCGAGGTGAAATTGAGCGCCCCTGTCGAATCTACAATCAGCTCACCCTGGAGAGGACAAGGCGGAATTGCCACAGGCGTAGAGCCCGTAGCGATGACGACATTATCTGCGGTGAGGGTTTCATTTTTGCCATCATGCCCGACGAATTCGATTTGCCGTCCCGCTCCGAGTTTGGCTGTGCCTTCAAAGACTTTGACCCCGTTCGATTTTAAAAGCGCAGCAACGCCTTTTGTTAGCCCTTCAACAATTTGATCTTTACGACCTATCATTGCCGGCACGTCAATTTTTACACCAGTTGTCATGATACCAATGTCAGCGAAACCATCTCTGGCTTCGGCGAACTTTTGCGAGGTATCCAACAATGCTTTTGAGGGGATACAACCGACATTCAGACAAGTGCCGCCAAGAGAAGGCACTCCATCTTTGTTAATCCATTTATCAATACAGGCAGTATTTTGTCCCAACTGGGCAGACCTGATCGCTGCGTGATAACCCGCTGGCCCACCTCCAATTACCACTACGTCAAATTTTGTTGTCATCTCATCAATCTCCAAATGTCTTTTATTTGCCAGCGCCACCACGCACCTATGGTTCGATCTAAATGTCTAAAAGTATTCGCGCCGGCTCTTCTAAAAAGTCTTTTATCGTTACGAGAAATCTAACTGCTTCCTGCCCATCTATTAATCGGTGATCGTAGGACAGCGCAAGATACATCATTGGACGTATCTTAACCTCGCCATTCACCGCCATTGGTCTATCCTGAATCTTATGCATGCCGAGAATGCCAGTTTGTGGTGGATTCAGTATCGGTGTAGACAACAAAGATCCAAATACGCCGCCGTTCGAGATTGTGAAAGTGCCACCCGTCATATCATCGATACTGAGTTTGTTATCCTGTGCTTTCCTGCCGTAATCACTCACCTGGGTTTCGATTTCCGCCAAAGTGAGACTATCAGCATCGCGAAGTACCGGAACGACCAACCCTCTCGGCGACCCAACGGCCACGCCAATATCCTGATATCCGTGATATACAATGTCATTGCCATCAATCGACGCATTGACCGCTGGAAATCTTTTTAGCGCTTCAATACTAGCCCTAACAAAAAAAGACATGAATCCTAGACGAGTACCATTGTGAATTTTCGCAAAATCATCTTTGTACTGACTGCGCAACTCAATGATTGCGGTCATATCGACTTCATTAAAGGTCGTCAGCATGGCTGCGGTTTCTTGCGCCTCTAGCAATCGTCGAGCAACACTTGCTCTTAATCGCGTCATCGGTACCCGTCTTTCTATTCTGTCCCCCGCTACTGGCACCTCGACCGGCGTTGATTCAGCTCTCGTTACCTGCTTTTGCCCCTCTGCAGATGCGACAGCTTTTAACACGTCCTCTTTTGTTACTCGGCCACTCTTACCGGTACCGGCAATGCTCGTGACATCGAGCTTCTGCTCCTCTGCGATTTTACGGGCAGCAGGACTTGCCGCGGCAGTCGCTTCATCCAAACTATCGACCTCGGGAGTATCAGGGCTGGTTTCGAGATCAGCTTTGGTAGCCTTTTCAGCGACTTCCCCGGCTTCAAACATTGCCAATACCTCTTCAGCCAGCACCGTTTCACCTTCGGCTTTCAGAATCTCAGTGACCTTGCCGTCCGACGGCGCAACAACTTCCAGAACGACTTTGTCGGTTTCTATATCAACGAGGATTTGATCGCGGTTTACGCCTTCACCAACCTGAACATGCCAGGCAGCAATTTCACCGTCTGCAACAGATTCAGGGAACACGGGGGTTTTAATTTCTATCATTATTCTTCCTTAGCTTACGACTCACAGCTGCTTTTTTAGAAGCTGGGTTGCAGCGATTTATATTTGATTCAATAATCAATTTCGCGTTTTTGTAGGATTAATGACTAACCACTGGCTAATCACTTACTTCATATAAAGCGCCTGATGGACTAATTTTTCCTGCTGACGCGCGTGCAACGACATATACCCCGCCGCCGGTGATGCAGAGGCATCTCGACCAGCGTAATGCAAATGAATACCTGGATATGCTTCGAGCCCTCGTCTGATGTGATGCTGACTGGAATACCATGCTCCCTGATTCATCGGTTCTTCCTGGCACCAGACTGCGGACGCAAGATTCTTGTAACGGGAGAAATGTTGTTTAAATTCATTGTCTGGGAAAGGGTAAAGTTGTTCGATGCGAATAATAGCAATGGAATCTAAGCCGTCCGCGTCACGTTTTGCAGCTAAGTCGTAATATACCTTTCCGCTACAGAACACGACTCGGGTGATATCGGCATCGTTGGCTGATGATTGATCAGGTATGACAACTTCAAACTTTCCTTCCGATAAGTCTTCCAGTGTGGAAATTGCATCTTTGTGGCGCAACAGACTTTTTGGAGTCATAACAATTAAGGGGCGACGAAGCGGTCTAATAGATTGTCGCCGCAGCAAATGAAACATCTGCGCCGGTGTTGTTGGCACACACACCTGGACATTGTGTTCTGCGCAAAGCTGCAGATAGCGTTCCAAACGAGCGGAGGAGTGTTCCGGGCCAGCGCCTTCATAGCCGTGAGGCAACAACATGGTTAAGCCAGATAGCCTTGCCCACTTATGCTCGCCGCTAGTAATAAACTGATCAATAACAACCTGGGCACCGTTGGCAAAGTCGCCAAATTGTGCTTCCCAAATAACCATGGTTCCAGGACTGGTAGAGGAATAACCATACTCAAAACCCAAAACCGCTTCCTCTGAAAGGAACGAGTCATAGAGCTTGAACTGCCCGTTTGCCTCGGCGATCGAGTCGAGTGGAATATATTCGCCACCTTCTTTTTGGTCATGAAGCACCGCGTGCCGATGTGAAAAGGTACCTCGTCCGACATCCTGTCCGGTTAACCTGATTTTAAATCCTTGCGAGAGCAAAGTTGCATAGGCCATGACTTCCGCGTAACCCCAGTTGATAGGCGTCGCTCCAGCGGTCATTTTCTTTCGATCATCAAGCAACTTGGCGACTTGCTTTTGTACAACGAAGTGCTCCGGTAACTCAGCCATCTTGTGAGCAATGCTTTGCAACTCTTTCAGGTTAAAGGATGTATCGCCTTCAACCTGCCAGTCATGACCAAGATATGGCGACCAGTCAACGTACATTGAAGTATCCGGCTCTTTTACCGCATCCCACGCGACCGCAGTCCCTTTATCTAGTGCGTCACGGTAAGCCGTTGTTCTTTTTTCGTATTCATCCTTGTCGATCGCACCGTCCTGAATAATACGCTCTGCATACAATGCAAGGGTTGTTGAGTGTTTGCGGATCTTGTCATACATTATTGGTTGGGTAATTGATGGCTCATCGCCCTCGTTATGCCCTCTACGTCGATAAGAAACAATATCGATAACAACGTCTTTCTTAAATTCCATTCTGTAATCAGCGGCTAGCTGAGAGACAAAAACAACCGCTTCTGGGTCATCGCCATTCACGTGAAAAATCGGCGCCTGCACCATTTTTGCGATCTCGGTGCAATATCGTGTTGATCTCGCATCTTCCTGACGGCTGATGGTATAGCCAATTTGGTTGTTAATAATGATATGAACCGTGCCACCGGTGTAGAACCCCCTGGTTTGGGACATCTGGAATGTCTCCATGACCACGCCTTGTCCAGCGAAAGCAGCATCGCCATGGATGTTGAT
>ENA-UZWS01001933-UZWS01001933.1-metagenome-genome-assembly--contig:-Day-3-25m-contig-1933_pt1 | contig 12968 bp, 9 predicted proteins | sample MGYA00260343_ERZ794903 | MGnify/ENA metagenome assembly ERZ794903
ATAAATTTTATATAAAAAGAAATCCACTGACTTATCCACAAACAGCTAATTAATACTTAAAAATATTAAAAATTATTTTTTTCAACATATTATTAACAATAAATTATCTTTTTTGTTAATAAATATTATTTTTCTTTTTATCTCTATAATATATATATAAAACTATAGTTATCAACATATCAAGATGATTATTATTAATGTTAATTTTTATATATATAATTATTTAATAACAATAATATTTTTTAGAGAGAAAACTCTTTAAAATAGGTCAAAAATCAATTTTCTTTTAATCAGGCAATAGAAGGTACACCTAATTAAGACTTGTTAAACACTAACTATCTTTTTATAATTGATAGTTAATTATGAACATTTCAACCACAAAAAAAGAACTTCAAGCCGCTTTTTCAAAATTAACAAAAACCACTCAAATAAAATCTCAAAATCCTTTAGTTAATTATACTTATATATCTTCTGGAGCTCATGGAGTTACTTTACATTCAACAGATTTAGAAGTTGGAATTAAAACACAAATTGCTGCATCTGTTAATACAAATGGGGAGGGGTTATTTCCAACATCTGAAGTTAATGATATTATTTCTGTAATTGATGAAGGTAGAGTTGATATAGATATTGCAGGTCCACATATAAATATAAAATCAGAAAAAGGTATTTCTTTTGATATTCCAACAGTTCCTTTTCAAGAATATCCAGAAATTCCAGAAAATAAACATGAAGCTCTTTTTACAATTGAAACAAACAAATTAAAAAATATTATTGGGTCTTTATTATATGCAATTAATGCTGAACCTACAAAACCAGCTCTTAATGGAGCTTATTTTAATTTTTCTGAAGATAAAATAGATTTTGTTGCAACTGATGGACATAGATTGGTAAAAATTACAAGACAAAATGAAACAAATATTCAAAAAGGTTATATCATTCCAAAAAAATATTTAAATATATTAAATACTTTTCTTGAAGGAAAAAATGAAACATCTTTAATTTTTAGTGAAGATCACGTTTTTTCTAATAATGGAAAAGACATATATTATTCTAAAATAATAGATGAAAAATTTCCAAACTATAATGCAGTAATTCCAAAAAATAATCCAGAAGAATTAATTGCACAAAAAACAGAAATGTTAAATAATATAAAAGCAGCCTCTATTGCTACAAATAAAAATACAAATCAAATATCTCTAAATTTTTCAGAAGGTAAAGTTTATTTTAAAAGTGTTAATCAACCAGAAAGTAAAACTGTTTATGCTCCATTAAAATCTGCAGAATATAAAGGAGAAGAATTATCTATAGGTTTTAATGCTTTATATTTAAAAGAAGCTGTTGCAAAATATATATCAGAAGAAATTTTTTTTACATTTAAAGATGCAAATTCAGCAACTCTTTTTTTACCAAAAGAAGATGATCAAAAAACAATAATTTTATTAATGCCCGTGAGAATAAATGAGTAATAAAAATAATTATGGTGCAGATAAAATATCCGTATTAAAAGGGTTAGAAGCTGTTAGAAAAAGACCAGCTATGTATATTGGAGATGTTGGTAAAAGAGGTTATCATCATCTTGTAAGTGAGGTTATTGATAATAGTATTGATGAAGCTTTAGCAGGTTTTTGTAATAAAATAATTGTAACCATTAAAACAGATGGAACAATTTCTATAGAAGATGATGGAAGAGGAATTCCTGTTGAAATTCATAAAGAAGAAGGTAAACCAGCATTAGAGGTTGTTATGACAATTTTACACGCTGGTGGAAAATTTGATAAAAATACATATAAAGTTTCAGGAGGTCTTCATGGTGTTGGTGTTTCTGTTGTAAATGCTCTTTCTGAACATCTTATTGCAGAAGTATATAGAGATGGATTTCACTATAAACAAGAATATAAAATAGGGAAAGCTATAACCCCTTTAGAAAAAGTTGGTAAGAGCTCAAAAAGAGGAACTACTATAACTTTTAAACCCGATCATTCTGTTTTTACTCATAAAGGTTTTGAAGAAGATACAATAAAAGGAAGATTAAAAGAATTAGCCTATTTAAATAAAAATTTATCTATAGTATTAAAAAATGAAATAGAAGAAACTTCAACTGAATATTGTTTTCCAGGAGGATTATCTGACTTTGTTCAATATTTAGATGGAGGAGAAGATCTCATACATAATGAAATTATTGTTGTTTCAAAAGACAATATTGAGGTTCCAGTTGATTTAGCTCTTAGATATAGTACAAATTATAATAATAATATATTTTCTTTTGTAAACAATATTAATACAATAGAGGGAGGAACCCATCTCTCTGGTTTTAGATCCGCACTAACAAGAGCTTTAAATAGTTATGCTAATAAAAATGAATTAATTAAAACAAAAAAGAATGAAAAATTTAGTCTTTCTGGTGATGATTTTAGAGAGGGTTTAACAGTGGTTCTTTCTATTAAAGTTCAAGAACCTCAATTTGAAGGCCAAACAAAGACAAAACTTGGAAATGGAGAAGTTAAGGGTTTAGTAGATAATGTTGTTTATGATGGTATTCAAGCATTTTTAGAAGAAAATCCTAAAATTGGTAAAAGAATTATTGAAAAGGCTGCAGAGGCCGCAAGAGCTCGAATTGCTGCAAAAAAAGCAAGAGAATTGGTTAGAAAAAAATCCGGATTAGGATCAACAACTCTTCCAGGAAAATTAGCAGATTGTTCAAATAAAGATCCCCTTCAATGTGAAATTTTTTTAGTTGAGGGAGATTCTGCCGGAGGTACAGCAAAACAAGGAAGAGATAGAAGAACACAAGCAATATTACCATTAAGAGGAAAGGTTATTAATTCTGAAAAAGCCAGAGAAGATAAACTTTTAGCTAATAATGAAATTCAATCAATTATTACAGCTCTTGGTTGTGGTTTTGGTGAAGATGAGGATGATCCAAATAGTTTTAACCCCGAAAAATTAAGATATCATAAGGTTGTAATTATGACAGACGCGGATGTAGACGGTAGCCATATAAGAACTTTATTATTAACATTTTTTTGGAGAAAAATGAAACAACTTGTTAAGGGAGGTTTTGTTTATATGGCAATGCCACCTCTTTATAAAATTAAACAGGGACGCAAAGAGAGATATGCCTATACAGATGCGGAAAGAGATATTGTAATTCAAAGACTTGAGTCTGAAAATGAAACAGCAAAAATAAATATACAAAGATATAAAGGTCTTGGAGAAATGAATGCAGAACAACTCTGGGACACAACAATGAACGCAGAAACAAGAACATTAATACAGGTAACGGTTGATCATATTCAAGAAGAAGAAACAAACGTTAGATTTAGAGAATTAATGGGAACAGAAGTAGAACATAGACGAAAATTTATAACAGAAAAAGCGAAGTTTGCCACAAACATAGACATATAAGATGGATATAGGAAGAGACAACATATTAGATAAACAACTTTTGATAGAGCTAGAGGAAAGCTACCTAAATTATTCGATGTCGGTAATTATGTCTAGAGCTCTACCGGATGCAAGAGATGGATTAAAACCCGTTCACAGAAGAATTTTATTTGGAATGAATGATTTAGGGTGTTATTGGAATAGGCCATATAAAAAATCTGCCAGAGTTGTTGGAGATGTTTTGGGTAAATATCATCCCCACGGAGATAGTTCTATTTATGATGCTATGGTTAGAATGGCACAAGATTTTTCTATGAGACATCAACTAGTTCAAGGTCAAGGAAATTTTGGTTCCGTTGATGGAGATAGAGCTGCAGCAATGAGATATACAGAATCTAGAATGTCTAAGCTCGGAGGAGAACTTTTAAGAGACCTTGAAAAAGAAACAGTTGCTTGGACAAACAATTTTGATGAAACACTAAAAGAGCCAGCAGTTCTTCCCGCGGTTTTTCCAAATCTCCTAGTAAACGGCTCAGAAGGTATTGCTGTTGGTATGGCAACAAAAATTCCACCACACAACCTTTCAGAGGTTATTAGCGGCTTAATAGAAATTATAGAAAATCCAGAGTGTGAAACAAAAGACTTAATGAAACACATAAAAGGACCAGATTTTCCAACAGCTGGAAAGGCCCTGGGTTTTGATGGTATAAAGAGTGCATATGAAACAGGAAGAGGTAAGGTTAAAATGAGGGGAACGGCCCACGTTGAACCAAACAGCAAAGGAAGAGACGCTCTTATTATAACAGAACTTCCCTTTCAGGTTAACAAAGCAAATTTAATTGAAAAAATAGCCAACCTAGCTAGGGATAAAAAAATAGAAGGAATTGCAGAACTTAGAGATGAGTCAGATAAAGATGGAATGAGAATTGTTGTTGAAACAAAGAGAGATGCGGTTCCTGAGGTTATTTTAAATCAACTATATAAACAAACACAACTTCAAGATACTTTTGGAATTATTTTACTTGCGCTAGTAGATGGAACCCCAAAGGTTATGTCTTTAAAAGAGCTATTAGATGTTTTTCTTGTTTTTAGACAAGACATTGTTGTAAAGAGAACAGAGTTTGACTTAAGAAAAGCAGAGGCTAGGGCCCACATATTAGAGGGTTTAAAAATTGCTTTAGACAGTATAGATAAGGTTCTTGAAACAATTAAAAAGAGTAAGGATCCAGAAATGGCAAAAGCGGGGCTGATGAACGGCTTTGATTTATCCCAAAAACAAGCACAGGCCATTTTAGATATGAAACTACAAAAATTAACAGGCCTTGAAACAGAAAAAATTCTTTCCGAATACAAAGAAATTATTAAACACATGACAGGCCTAAAAAGTATTTTAGAAAGCAAAACAAAAAGAATGAAAATTATTAAAGAAGAACTCCTTGAAATTAAAGAAAAGTATGGAGAAGAAAGAAGAACAGAAATAATTGATAAAGCCACAGATTTAAACATAGAAGATATGATTGCAGAAGAGGATATGGTTTTAACTATAACTCACAACCAATATATTAAAAGAACAAGCGTTAGCACCTATAGAAGTCAAAGAAGAGGTGGTCGCGGCGTCCAAGGACAAACATCTAGGGAAGAAGATTTTACAGAACACCTATTTGTAGAAAACACACACAGCTATATTTTATTTTTTACAGACAAAGGAAAATGTTATTGGGTTAAGGTTTATGATATTCCAGAGGGGGGAAGAGCGGCCAAAGGAAGGGCCATTGTAAATCTTATTGGTTGTGAGGCAGATGAAAAGGTGAGTGCTTTTATTGGCGTAAAACAAAATGAATTTCACGAAGATCACTTTGTTGTTATGGCAACAGAAAAAGGAATTGTAAAGAAAACAAAACTTTCCGCCTACTCAAATCCAAGAAAAAAAGGAATATATGCTGTAGAAATTAGAGATGGAGATAGCCTTATTGAGGCAAGGGTTTCTTCAGGAGAAAATGACATTTTATTAGGAACGAGAAACGGAAAGGCCATAAGGTTTTCTGAAGAACAAATTAGGGCCAGCGGAAGAAAAACAATGGGAGTAAAAGGAATTACTTTAAGCACAAAAGATGATAAGGTTGTTGGGATGTTGCTAATTAAAAGAGAAGGAACTGTTTTAGTTGCAACAGAAAACGGTTTTGGAAAAAGAACAGAAATTGCACAATACCGCGCACAAAAAAGGGGCGGCAAAGGCGTTCTTACAATGAAGACAACAGACAAGGTTGGTAAGATGATAACAATTAAAGAGGTTGTTGGAACAGACGACTTAATGATTATTACAAATCAGGGCGTTTTAATTCGCCTTCCCGTTGCACAAATAAGAGCCATTGGAAGAGCAACACAGGGCGTGAGACTTATTAAACTTGGACAGGGAACAAAAGTGTCTTCTATCACAAGAATTATATCAGATGAAGAAAAAAGCCCAGATGAAACAACAAATAAATCAGAACCTGAAGTCGATTAAAAAACAAATAGACAAGGTAAAAGCTCCCAATCAAAAAGTTAAACTTGTTGCTGTTACAAAAACAAGGTATCCAGAAGAAATTTCCGCAGCAATATCTGGGGGGGTTGTTTCAATCGGGGAAAACAGAGTTCAAGAAGCAGAACAAAAATTTACAGATATTCCAAAAATAAAAGAGATAGAAAAAAGACTTGTTGGAAAACTACAATCAAATAAAATAAAGAAAGCAATACAGCTTTTTGACACAATAGACTCTGTAGATTCAACAAAGCTAGCAAAAAAAATATCAAAAGCGGCGACAGCCATAGAAAAAAAACAAAGAGTTCTTGTTCAAGTTAATACTAGTAATGAAAAGACTAAAAACGGCTTTGATCGGGGCGACATAAAAGGAATTCTTGGGTGTTTTAATTTTTCTGGCATTAAAATTGAAGGCCTGATGACCGTAGGGCCAACAAACACAAACAAAAAAGAAAGAGAGGCCGCCTTTAAGCTTCTTGCAAAAACGTTTATAACTGTTAATAGCAAACTATTACCAAAACAAAAAATGACAGAACTGTCCATGGGAATGAGTGGAGATTTTTTATTAGGCATTTCATGTGGATCAACAATGGTTCGAGTTGGAACAGCAATTTTTGGAAAAAGAGAAACCCATGCTTGATTTAAAACAATGGTTTAACCCAAAACACTATAACAGGCTTTGGAACGTGGGCCCAATTGGTGCCCTAGCCACCGGGGTTACCACTTTTTTGGTTTTAGCTATAGACGAGAGTTTTGACCTCGCCAAAATAAACATGTCGGAAAAATGGACAACAATTTTGATAACGCTTATGGTTATAGACCTTTTAGTTGTTTTGTTTTGGATTTTATTTAGTTTGCCACCAAAAGACAGGGGGAAAACCCTATCTAAAAAAGGAATATATTCCTTTATTAGACACCCGGTTTATACAACAATAATATATCATTTTCCAATAATTTTTGCTTTAAACTACAAGTCCTTTTTATTGTTGTTTTTTGTGCCCATCTACCACCTTTGTTGGTCTAAGCTGGTAGTAAGAGAAGAAGAATACCTTGTTGGTATTTTTGGGCAAGACTATGTAGATTATATAAGAGAGGTCCCAAGGTTTATTCCCTGGAAATAAAAAGAAAACGTTTTTTGGGCCTTAGGGAGGGCACAAGACACATAAATAGGTAAAAAATGAAAAAAATAACACTAATATTATTATTAATTGTAGGAGCGGCAATGTCTCAAGAAAAATACTATGGGTTTGAATATATTAAAGAGTCTGGCGGTATTAAAGAATATCACATGGTATCAAACGGGCTAAGGGTTTTGTTAAAAGAAGACCATAGCGCCCCAGTAGCAACCTTTATGGTAACATATGAAGTTGGATCAAGAAACGAGGCCATAGGATATACAGGATCAACACACCTGCTAGAACACCTTATGTTTAAGGGCTCCAACAAATTTAACACAAACAAAGGAAATTCGGTTTTTCAGCTATTACAGTCATTGGGGGCAAGAATGAACGCCACGACATGGCTAGACAGAACAAACTATTTTGCTGCCCTTCCGAGCTCAGAGCTAGAAATAGCAATAGAGATAGAGGCAGACAGAATGAGAAATGCCTGGATTAAAGAGGAAGACAGGTCCTCAGAAATGACAGTTGTTAGAAATGAATTTGAAAGAGGGCAAAACAGGCCGTCTGGGGTTTTAGATGAACATATTTGGGCAACAGCATATCATGCACACCCATATCACCACTCAACAATTGGGTGGAAGGCTGACATAGAAAATGTTTCAATTGAAAGACTTAAGGAGTTTTATGACACCTTTTATTGGCCAAACAATGCAACAGCAACCGTGGTGGGAGACTTTAAAGAAGCAGAGGCTTTGGCAAAAATTAAAAAACATTTTGGTAGAATTAGAAAAAGCAGCCACGAAATACCCACAGTCTATACAACAGAGCCTCTCCAAGAGGGAAAAAGAACGGTTATATTAAGAAGAGCCGGACAACAGGGCATTGTTGGCGTAGCACATAAAAGCCCTCCGGCAACACATGAAGATGCCGCCTCTTTTATGGTTTTATCTACAATTCTTTCTTCTGGAAAAAACAGCAGGTTTTATAAAAACATTACAGACAAAGGTTTAACAACAAACGTTTTTATTTGGGACTCTCTTTTTAAAGACCCAGGCCTTTTTGCTGTATATGCAAACCTTGCTCCAGAAATAAAACACGAAACAGTTGAGGCTGCAATTTTAGCAGAATATGAAAGCATTAAAAAAGACGGCGTAACAGAAGAAGAGGTTTCAAAGGCAAAAGCACAACTTATTGCTTCAATGAAATTTGGACAAGACGGCAGCATGGCGGTTGCTGGAGGCTTAAATGAAGCAATTGCGTCGGGAGACTGGACCTTATATACAAACTACGCAGATCTGGTTAGTTCGGTTACGGCGGAATCTGTTCAGGCGGTTGTAATAAAATATTTTACAGACGACTTAAGCACTGTAGGCTATTTTATTCCAGAAACGTCAGGGGAACAGAAAAGAGGAAGGCCGGTCGCAAGCGCCAAAGAGTTAATGGAAATGAAAAAACAATATTTTTCCAAAGACAGCGAAAAAACACTAGCAGAGCAGGTGGTGGACTCGGAGCCCGTTGAGGGAATAAGGCTTTTAACCCTTAAGAGAGGCTCTGGTGTTATCACAATAAACGGCAACCTAGTTGGCGGAGATATTTATGCCGACAAAAACAACACAAGAATACCCGACCTAGTTTCTTCTATGTTAGATCAAGGAACAACCAAGCAAACAAAGTTTGAAATTAGCGACAAATTAGAAAGGGCCGGCGCAAGACTTAGTATTTCAAATGGAAAATCTAACGTTGGTTTTTATGCAAAGTTTCTTTCCGATGATCTCGACATGGTTTTGGGCCTTCTTTCGGAGCAACTACAACACCCAGCCTTTAATGAAGAAGACCTAGAAAAAGCAAAGAAAAGAATGATTACTAGCTATAAAAGAAAAAAGGAAAGCACTAGGGGTAGCGCAGTTGACAACATGCTTACGAACTTTTATCCAAAAGGACATCAAAATGCCCCAGAAAACAACGACAAATCTATTGAAGATATTAAAAAAACCACAACAAAAGACCTGCAAGATTTTCATAAAGATAATTATGGAAAAGGCGGAATGGTCGTTGTTGCTGTTGGGGACGTTAATCATAGCGAGCTTGAAAGAGCCATTAAAAGAGAGTTTGGAGATTGGAAAAACTCCCCCCTATTAAAAAAACTCGAAGACCAAAAGGGAACAAAGTTTCCAGGTAAGGCATATGTTACAATGAAAGACAAAACTAGCACAGACTTTGTTGTTGGTATTCCACTTGGAATAGACAGGTTTCACGAAGACTTTCTACCCCTTTCTGTTGCAACACATATTTTAGGAGGAAACTTCTCNNACATATGGGATTAATTCTCGCATAAGCGGGTTTGACAACAGCAATGATGGATATTGGATGGTGGGAGGAACTTTTGCCCCAGAGCTTCTAGCAAAAGGAGAAAAAGCAACACTCAGAGAAATTAAAAAGTGGGCGTCTGGCGGAGTAACCCAAGAAGAGGTTGATATAACAAAATCCACACTAATAGGGTCTTATCAGGTTGGGTTTGATACAACAGCCGGTCTTTCGGGTGGAATTTTAAACGCAGTTACTGTTTGGGGAGATATCAGAAAAATATCCAGCTATCCAGACGACGTGAGGGGGGTTACCCTAGACCAGGTTAATGCAGCAATAAAAAAATACATAACCTTTAATAATATTTATCAGGTAGCCGCAGGATCTATAGATGAAAACGGCGTCCCAACAAAAGACTAAAGCGGAAGACGAAAGGGCTTATGATTAAAGCAATATTAGCCTGCGACGACTCTGGAGGAGTGAGCAAGGGAGGAACGATTCCTTGGCCAAAAAATTCAAAAGACTTGGGATGGTTCCAGAAAAACACAACAAACAATGTTGTTGTTATGGGATCTAAAACGTGGGAAGACCCCCTTATGCCCTGGCCCCTTCCAAAAAGAAAAAACGTTTTAATAACAACAAGAAAAAAAGACTATCCCGGAGCAGACCAATACTTAAGCGGAGATTTAAATAAAAAAATAACAACCCTTTCCAAGGAAAGTGCGGGCGCGACAACATGGATTATTGGAGGCCCAAACATCATTAATCAAACAATGGACATTGTTGAAGAGTTTTATTTGAGCCGCATACCGGGCAATCATGGTTGCGACACGTTTTTGCCAATAGAAAAAATAGAAAAAATGTTCGAAAAAACATGGACAGAAAAACACACAGCCGTTGAGTTTCAAGTTTGGAAAAAGAGGAAAAAATGAAACAATATCTTGACGCGCTTAAATATATTTTAGAAAACGGCAAAGATCGCGAAGACAGAACGGGGGTTGGTACTCGAGGCATATTTGGACATCAAATGCGCTTTAATTTGCAAGACAGCTTTCCCGCCGTTACCACAAAAAAACTTGCATGGCGTAGCGTGGTAAGTGAACTACTTTGGTTTTTAGAGGGCAGTACAGACGAAAGAAGGCTTGCCGAAATCCACCACGGAATGGCCAGAGAAAACCTTACGGGGAAAAAAACCATTTGGACCGCGAACGCAGACCGCCAAGGCAAAGACTTGGGCTACACAAACACCGAGACGATTAAAGAGTTGGGCCCCGTATATGGCAGCCAGTGGCGTAGTTGGTCCGACAAAAACCACCACACAGATCAAATTACAGAAGTTATAAAAAATATTTCTACAGACCCATATAGTAGGCGACACATTGTAAGCGCGTGGAACGCTGGCGAGGTTGACAAAATGGCGCTACCCCCATGCCACACACTGTTTCAGTTTCATGTACAAGACAAAGAACTAAACTGTCAACTGTATCAGCGCAGCGCAGACATGTTTTTAGGTGTTCCATTTAATATTGCGTCATATAGCTTACTAACATGCATTATAGCCAAGTTGTTAAAGTTAAAGCCCGGGGATTTTGTTTGGACTGGTGGAGATTGCCACATTTATCAAAACCACTTTAAACAGGTCAAGGAGCAAATTCAGCGCGAACCGCAGCTCCCGCCAAAACTTCTGACGCCAAACTTTCAATCTTTAGCAGAGGTTATAAGAGCAAAGCCAAAAGAATTTCAACTTCTAGGCTACAGTCCCATGGAAAGTATTAAAGCCCCAATGGCCGTATAATATATAAGGCACAATAAACATACGACCAGGCAGTATTTAGCTTTATATTCCAATCAAATTATTAAACAAAAATGAGAAAAAATAACTTTAGAAACATTGCTATTATAGCACACGTAGATCACGGAAAAACCACCCTGGTTGACGGCATGTTACAGCAAAGCGGAACTTTTCAAGCCCACCAAGAGCTTCAAGACAGGGTTATGGATTCGATGGACCTTGAAAAAGAAAGGGGAATTACTATTACTGCAAAAAATACGGCAGTATACTACAAAGACATTAAAATTAATATTATGGACACGCCGGGCCACGCGGACTTTGGGGGTGAAGTGGAAAGAAGTTTAAACCTTGTAGATGGAGCGCTTTTGTTGGTAGATGCAAGCGAAGGCCCCCTCCCACAAACAAGGTTTGTTTTGAAAAAAGCACTCGACAAAAACATTCCAATTATTTTAGTAATTAATAAAATTGACAGATCTGATGCAAGAATTCAAGAGGTTGTTAGCGAGGTATATGACCTGTTTATTGACCTTGATGCAAACGACGAACAAATTGAGTTTCCCATTATTTATACCAACGCAAAAGAGGGAATTGCACACGCCGACCTAGAGAGCAATTCTAAAACACTAGATCCACTCTTTAATGCTATTTTAGATAACATTTCAGGACCAACTGCAGACAACAACAAGACACCACAGTTTCTTATTACTAACCTAGACTATGATTCATATGTTGGTCAAATTGCGGTCGGAAGACTAAATAACGGAACACTAGAAATGAACAAAAACTATGCACTTTGTGGAGAGAAAAAAACCACAACAGGCCACAGGTTTTCTGCGCTATATACGTTTAAGGGGTTAAAAAAAATTAAAGTGGATCGCTTAGAGTCTGGAGACATTATTGCAGTTGCGGGGCTGGAAAACATTACTATAGGGGACACAATTTCTTCAAACGAAAACCCAGAGCCACTGCCAAGAATTCAAATTGACGAACCAACAGTTTCAATGTTGTTTTATGTTAACAACAGCCCCTTTGCCGGGAAAGAAGGAAAATATTTAACCACAAGGCACATCAACGACAGGCTAGAAGAAGAAATACTAAGTAATGTTTCTCTGCAGGTTTTAAAAACAGACAGAATTGATGCATATGAAGTGCGCGGAAGAGGAGAACTACAAATGGCAGTTTTAATTGAAACCATGAGAAGAGAGGGGTATGAGTTTATGGTATCTAAGCCAAAGGTCATTACGCGCGAAGAGGATGGCCAAACCATGGAGCCAATGGAAAAAGTTTTTCTAGATGTTCCAGAAGACAAGGTTGGGGTTTTAACAGAGAAGCTCTCTGCGAGAAAAGGAAGGATGATTAATCTACAAAATCACGGCTTTGGCAGAGCGTCCCTAGAATTTTCTATTCCCTCTCGCGGATTAATTGGTTTTAGAAGTCAGTTTATTACAGACACAAGGGGTGCAGGAATAATGAACAAGCTTTTTGATGGATATGCCCCGTGGTTTGGAAGAATTCCGCAAAGAAATACGGGGGCCCTAATATCTGACAGGCGCGGAAAAGTTACAACATATGCCTGTGTTAATACAGCAGACAGGGGAGAGCTGTTTGTTAGTGTTGGGACAGAGGTTTATGATGGGATGGTTATTGGCGAGAGAAATAAAACAAACGACCTTTCTTTAAACATTACAAGAGAAAAAAAGCTTTCTAATATGAGAAGCTCCGGATCCGACAACACGGTAACCGTGAGACCCCCAAGAGAACTGTCTTTAGACCAATCTATTGAGTTTATATCAGAGGACGAACTTGTCGAAATAACACCAACGTCTGTTCGACTGCGCAAAAT
>ENA-UZWS01002425-UZWS01002425.1-metagenome-genome-assembly--contig:-Day-3-25m-contig-2425_pt1 | contig 12854 bp, 22 predicted proteins | sample MGYA00260343_ERZ794903 | MGnify/ENA metagenome assembly ERZ794903
GAAGAATATATTGTAGTCGATCTTGAGAATGACGTCCATAGAGTCATTGTAGATGGTGCTGAGGTTGAGGAAGAGATGCTAAAGAATGTTATCATTGAACATAAAGGAAACCGAGTTCACGTCGGTAGTGGCTTCAGTCACGACCAAAGACGTCATTACTTCGCTAACCCTAACGAGATTCTAGGGAAGCAGATTACAGTACAATACTTTGAAGAATCTCAAAGCAAGTCTGGAGAATACTCGTTGAGGTTCCCAGTAATCAAAGCCGTTTATGACGGAGTAAGAACATTTTAATAAAACAAATATGAATAAAATCAAAACAATAATCAAAAAGATAGACAGCGTAGACGTTGTGCTGATTACAGCATTTGGACTCTATATGACTCTATTAATTTCTAACCTCTTAAAACTGATCCCATGAGATATACAGTAACCTATGAAGTTTACATTGAAGGCGACAATGATAAACATGCTTTTTCTAAAGCAGAACTAATAGCCAAAAACCAGAACGCGTTACACCCGAATCAACAGTGGGATGTACATAAATTGCACATTACCCCGTTTGCATCACTAAACGTAAAAGAAGTTAATATTGATGCTATCAAAACTGAAAAATTACTAAAAGAAGACTTACCATTTTAAAACTAAAAAACATGACACCAAAAGAAAGAACAATCAACGAACTAAGACAAGTTAAAGATAATGTATATACCATGCCAAGGAATGGAGACCTTAAAGAGGTAGAACAGAATCTATTAGATGAGTTAAACTATAAAGCAACTTTGATTTTGAAAATAGAAAAGATGCTAAAAGAAAAAGAAGTTCCAGTTAACGCAAAGTCACTTTATGGATTTAGCATAGAAGAGCTAGAATCTGTTTGGACTCTATGGACAGCAAATGACTAATTTAGTAGAAGGGTTTAAACAAACTCTTCTTTTTTAGTATAAGCAATATGGCCAAGAAGAGTAACAAAATTGGAATCAAGCTAAATGATCTACAATATCATGAAGCACTAGACCGCTTAAATATTACAATACAAACTATCGATAGAAACTTAATTCAACATCCAGTTTTAAAATTAGAAACTGAAATAAAGAATTTAGTAGAAGAAGCTCAGACAAAATTATTTGAAGCTTACCAAAAACTTGGTGAAATTAATGAATAAATTATGAAAAAAGATACTTATATTAAATTGTTAACATGGGCAATAGTTCTAGGCTTTACTTATCTAATATGGTCTACTATATTTAAAATAATATTTTGAGAATGTCCGGTAGGAAATGTAACAAGTGTGGCCGGAAGCTACACTCTAACAAATTCAAAACAGATCTTAAGAAAACTTGCAAGTCATGTGAGCACCGATGGTGGAGATCATTTCTAAGAACTTTAGTACAACAAAAACGACTTACGCCAGCTGAAAGAATGGCTAGTCGTATAGGCTACATGGGAGCTGGCTTCTTGATAGCCGCACAATGGACCGTAGAGCCATTCCTATTCATCATTGGATTTATATGTGTACTTATTCAAACTGGTTTTAAGAAGCAATGGAACCTAGTTGCGTTACAACTGAACGGTTTAATTGCATGGATTTCTCATATATTAAGAGCCTTATATTGAAACTAATCAAACTAGGACACTATAATTACTAAATAACAAAATAATTAACATGGCATATCAGCTTAGAAAAGTAGAGAGGTACACAAATTGGGAAGCAACTGAAGCAGTTACTTTAAATCCTGAGGATTTTACAACTCTATCCACTCCATACATTGGTAGTACCGAAGAGGAGTTTATGAATTACATACAAGAACTGTATTATGAAGATTGGTACGAAATATGTGAGGAATTAGAAGCATTAGATTACATGGATTCTGCTGACGCACTATCTACACTATTTGAAGGCGAGATGGAAGTTTATTCATCTACTACTGACAAGGAAGAAGATATGTGGGTAGAAGTTGGCGAAGTAAACGAAGAATATTCAAAATATGGAGGGTTTAAGTCCAGTTTTAATACAATGGATTGAAACAAACATTAACTAATCAATATAACAATAAATTAATAACAAAAAGAAAATTATGCAAAATTTAATTGACCAGATTACAGAAGTAATCGCAAACGTACAGGAAGATGTTACTAAATTCGACGAAAAAGGTAACAAGGCTGCTGGAACAAGAGTAAGAAAAGGAATGCAAGCTATCAAAGGCTTAGCACAAGAAGTAAGAGTTGCTGTAAGCGCAAAGAATAACGCGTAAGTAACTTTAAGGGTTAGCGAAACCCTAATTCGCACAATAGTTCTTTGAAATAATTGGAGGCATTCGGATGGTTGATCCCCTGAAGAATGAGTGTATTGCCGAACAAACCCTGACGGAAAGAGGGGTTAAGGCACATCCGACACCGAACATGTTTCGGCTTAGTTGCAAAAGTGAGTAACTAAGACTCGACAGAGTAGACGATGGTAGATCGGGAAAGATATCTAAACTAATCTTTCTAAGAGCATTGCAAGTACCCGAGAGGAAGCCTTGCCCAAGTGACCGAACATCCTGTCTTATTAGGGGATAAGGTACAATCAAAGCCGTTGTGGCACTACAACGAGATTAACCATCTTGAGTAGAACTTGAAATAATAGTAAAGTTGATTGGTATGCAGTAATCAACACAATAAGTCGAACTTCTAGAGCTAGTATACTCTAGTGCACGTCCCTCCTTTTTTTTTAATATATAGAATATAAAAACAATTTAATCAGATATGAGATTCGCAGATTTAACATGGAATGAAGACCAACTAGCGTCAGACGGAGTTACACTCTTAGGATGGCAAGCTCAACTCGAAGGAGAGAACGGAGTTTTAGCAATGGTCAACACAATTCCAGCCGATCCGGACGCTGAAGTTAAACTAACAACAGCAACAGGAACCGGACAATTATATCAAATAATAGTATTTGCAGCAGATAGACAAGAAGGCGATATTGAGGCTTTCCCACCACTATCCGGAGAAACAGATTGTACATCTAATAGAATTGATACCCTTCTTCAAGAAGCATCAGCAATAGCAGCAATAGTTCCTCCAGCAGAAGAAACAACGACTACTACCACAGCTGCCCCGAGCACTTGGGACTAAACTAAGGGGGATTAGCTCAGCTGGCTAGAGCGCCTGCCTTGCACGCAGGAGGTCATCGGTTCGACTCCGATATTCTCCACAACAAGCGAAAATAGCTCAGCGGTAGAGCATCACCTTGCCAAGGTGGGGGTCGCGAGTTCAATCCTCGTTTTTCGCTCAAAGAGAATAATTTCACACGTTCGTTCCACTATATAAAACGCAACAGTATTACCTTCTCTTAAAACCCACTCAAACGAGTGGGTTTTTTATTGCAATATATACAATGTAAAATACAAGTAACTTAGGTATATGAATTACGGCCTCACGGGTTTCGAAAGAGTGAGATGGAAAACTAGAAGATGGTTTCATATCCTAGTAAAGAAATTCCTAAAAAGTTACAAAATAAACTGGCCTAAGTATATTGATAAAACTTATATCTTACACTTAGAAGATCGACTAGATCGCAAAGGCCTACTTTCTAAACAACTTAAAACAGTTAAAACATATACAGGTAATCTACTAGACCATGTGATCTGGTGGCCTGCAGTTAAGAACTTAATATCATGGCCTAGGCAATGGCATATTGATAAGTACTCTTTTGAATTTCATTGGGTAATAGATCCGGATCCTGAATTTACACCAGCAGACTTAGAACTTGAAGATTTTATGATCGAATGTTCAGCAGCAGAAACTGCAATAGCAATTGGACATATTCAAATGTGGAAAGACTTCTTAGCATCAGATGCAGAGACTGCACTCTTTTTAGAAGATGATGTATATTTTGCCTATGACTTTGAAAAGAAAGTTACCTCTATTTTTGAAAATGAACTACCAGGAAACTGGGATATTTTATATCTTTCAGCTCTACCTAATTATCATGGATTTATATGGGATCCCTATTCTGAAAATGTAATCAAACTCTATAGTGGAGTTTGGTGGATGTCAGGTTATTGTCTAACTAGAAAGGCTGCACAATATTTATTAGATAACCTGCCAATTGTAGGACCGATCGATGTTTGGATTAATTATCAATTTGAAGAACTAGAAACCTTTATGTCAAAAGAAAACCTAATAGTTCAAGGAGATACTACGCCGTCTGATAATACATATTCTTTTGTAGATGAATTTTACTAAACTTTCTTAAACAAGTTTTATATCAGCTATATAAAAGGTATAAATAGAAAGTAAAAAGATTCCGATAAAGTATGAATAGATTATGGTTGCGATTTGCGTTATGCATATACGCATTATTGTATGCAATTTGTTTACCATTAATGCTAGGTATTGAAGATAGTTATAGTGACTACCATGAGTTAAATCCTATCATATTTCCATTAGCAACTATTGGAGTATCTTTAGGTCTATGGTTACATCGTAGTATTGAATGGAAAATACCAGCTGCCTTATTAATAATCATTGCTAGTTTTAATGTAGCAGATTGGCCTACAATCCATAACATCGCAGCCGTTCTATTCTTTATGGTATCTACATGGATTATGGTTACAGATAAAAGATTTAGAATATTCGGAATATTATCTCTTGTAGCATATCCTCTATTATTTACAAAAGTAGAAGAGAGTCTATTTCTATTTGAAGTAATGCAAATACCTATTTTAGCCTCATATCACGTGGCTAGAGTCCTATATCTATTAAAGCTAAAGAAAAAAGTGTAAGTTTTTGCAAAATAAGTGCCAAAACATTTTTTTGTGTCAATTTAATTTCGTATATTAGTACTGTAATTGTGGCTGAGGGCTTGATCTCCCTCTCGAACATTAGGCGGCCTGATGGCAACGCGACCACCCCTAATGACAATTACATCGGACAGACGCCAGGTGAAAAAGTAAATTTATGGCAATGTGGGAACTCAGTTNNGGGAATTGGTTAATTGGGGGTTCGACTCCCCCTCTGTTCGCAAAAAACAATTATTAATTAATCTATATAACTAATATGAAATATAAGCTCTTAGCCCAAGAATTAAACAAATAAACAATATGGAACAAACAACAGCGTTCGTTTTAGGTGTACTATCAGTGTTGGCAATTGCCGGCGTTTATCGTATGTTTAAGGTGGCATTTAGGGTCAGTGACCTACAGAAAGATATTGATGACGTCAGAGATGTTGTCAATGAAATTGAATCAGATCTAGGACAAACTTCGGATTTACTAGATCGTAGAATAGATGGCGAGATTGATCGCTTAGATAATTTATCTGAAGAACTTTTCAAGTACATAGATTCACGGACTGATAAAATAGAATCAAGATGTGATGCTAAATTTGAAGAAATAAACAGTACCAAGTGCTGCAAAATTAAAAAGAAGTAATATAACCGCTTGGGCTAAGACTTATATTATCAATAACATTAAAACTAATACTTATATGACAAAGCTACAAACTCTTAAATGTGTTGANNACAATGGAACTCAATGTTTCCATGACCCTATTACAAACACTGATTATCTCTCTTATGAGAATGGTTATGTACGTAGAGACTACACTAGAAGCCATACAACTTCTACTGGATATGTATATAAGAATAGATCAATCTATCAGTTGAATCCTACTAAGAACACACCGCGCGTTAACCCATACGATGGTGACACATATTATGTAAAGGCAAGATTAATGGTAATGGATCCAGCAGAGCGAATGGAAATCTTAGCAAAAGCAGTAGTTAACTTTCGTAAATATAGAAAAGAAGAACTTGCAAAAATTGCAACTTTAGCTAACTTAGCTTAGAAACAAAAGGGCAATTATACATATAATAGCTAATAAACTTATTAATTATGCATATAAATATTTGGGTGGGTAAAGATTGGTTACATCAAATCTACAAGATTACACACCAAAAAATAGAGGACAAAAATGATGTATTCGAAAATGCAGTAGAATACACAGATATTGCAATGATACCAGGGCAAGTACAGGTTTCAATTGATTTCAATAAATTTATTGAGTTGGTTGAAAAGGGACTATTAGTAGACTGGGCAGGTGCAGATAATTTAACAGAATAATATGATTCCAGAAAAAGGCAGAGTACTAGTAGACTTTTGGGCACCATGGTGTGGCCCTTGTAAAGTAATGTTACCTAAAGTTGATCAGTTCAACGAAGAGGTAGAAGACGTAGAAGTAGTAAAAATTAATGTGGACGAACATCCTGATGTTTCACAAGAATACGGCATTAGAGGTATTCCAACTTTTATCTATTTTGAAAATGGCAAAGTTGTCAGTAAACAAACTGGCATGCAGACCATAGAACAATTAAAGGAATTAACAAAAACTAATATATGAAATGGTTAACAAACACATTTAGCTACTGGTCTGAATTAGTAGCAGAATTAAGAATCTGGTGGATATTTAGAAATACAGCTAGAGAAGCGTCAAATTTAGAAAAGATTAATGCTGCTGATCTAAGAGTAGATTGGTTAGGTAGGATTTATGGTGTAGTTAATATGCCAGAAGAAGTCGTTACTGCAGCTGAACAAGTTCAACAAGCTTATATACTACAACAACTTAATAAGTGGGGACCACTAACTATTGAATTAGGACTTGCAGATATCATTTATCCTGAAATAGAAAGAATTCCAGGTACTCCATCTTATCTAGTAATTATGTGGCCTCAATATGAAGCATTAGGCATTTGGTATATTCTAGGTAATATTATTAAGTCTTCAGTAGTAGGTGCTGGATTATTCTTAATAGGTAGAATAATTTGGATTAACTTTCACCATGTAACAGAACTTTTTAATAAGTTACTTGGTTTAGCAGGTATGTAAAAATGACAGAAATAAAAAGAGTACAAGAAAACGGACTACGTTTTTATCAAGTAACCGACGGAGAAGAGATAATCGCAAAACTACCATCGGTTACTACTATTTTAGGACAAACCAAAGACATGTCCGGTTTAGAACGCTGGCGTAAAAAAGTAGGCGAAGCAGAAGCAGATAGAATTTCAAATCTGAGTATGTCTCGTGGTACTATTATGCACAGAATTATAGAACTATATAAAACCAAAACAGATACTACAGCTACTGCACAAGATAGATTAGTACAACTTAAAGAGGTTGCTAAAACTGATGATGAGGTAAATGAATTTGCTGAACATGAGAACGCAGATCTATACTTAGAAGAGGGCTGGAAAATGTTCTATAAATTCTGGTTTAACTCAGCAGACTATTTCGATACTATTAAAAAAGTAATAGAGGCAGAAACATTCTTATGGACTACTAAAGGTGGCGGCTGGGCCGGAACTGTAGATAATGTATCAGAAGTAGTTGATGGCACTATTAAAATTATTGACTATAAAAATTCTAGGAAACCAAAGAGAGAAGAATGGGTAATAGATTATTACTTACAGGCTTCAGCTTATTTTATTGCATATTGGGATATGTCAGGTAAAAAAGCAGATGGTGCAGAGATTTGGATAGCCAATGAAGTAGATAATTTACCACAGAAATTCACACTCACACAATCAGATTTAGAGTTCTACGCAAAGGAATTTATTAAGCGTAGAAAAATGTTTTTAGAAAAGCATAATATATAAGAATATGGCTGATGATAACAGAATTTACAAGAATGGTGCAGAGAAGGCTGCTTTTAAGTTTGGTTTTATTAAAGCTGGACCAGATCCAGATAAAATAACTAAGAGAGTAGAGCCTTCTACAGTTGAGCAGATACTTACTGGTTGGGGCAATTTTGTAAAGTCACATTTTGTTGATTTATCACCGGCTTTAAAAGAACAAGGGGAGAAAAGGCTAAAGATCTGTGATGTGTGCGACATGCGAAGCGGAGGCACGTGTAGCACTAAAAAACAGGGTAAGCATGTAGTTACTGGTAAAACGATGAAGGGTTGTGGCTGTAGATTAGCTGCAAAGGCATTATCACCAGGATCTGTATGTCCTTTAGGTAAATGGTAAATAAATAATAAACTATGTTTAAAAATTTAAGAAAGGGATTCTTCCCATCGTTAATAGCATTTTCTGCACTATCAGTTTCTGCTTCTGCTGCTTTCTATTCAGTTAGTGGTTTAAGTAAACTATTTGCAGGTGCCTCTTTTGAGGTTATCATTATGGCAGGTTCATTAGAAGTAGCCAAATTGGTAATTGCATCCCTATTATATCAATACTGGGACACAATCAATAAATGGTTACGAGCATACTTGTCTATGGCAACCATAATCCTAGTACTAATTACATCAATGGGTATTTATGGCTTCTTATCGGCTGCATACCAAGAGACCTATTCAAAACTATTAGTTCAAGAAAATCAAATAGAGTTTATTGAGAATAAAGCTCAGTTCTATGAAGCAGATCTTTTAAGATATGACACAGAACTTGCAAGAATCAGTGAGAATATTAATATCCTATCAAATGCAAAGGCATCTGGTATACAAGTTAGAGATACAACATCTTCTACTGGATTCAGACAGACCATTTCTACTACAGAATTAAGAATGGCACAAAAACGTATTGAAACGGAAGAGGTCAATCGTAAAGAGGTTCAGATAAAGAGACAAGTTGCAGCAGATAGTCTACAAACTTTTAGATTACAAATTTTAGATCTACAGAATACTTCTGAAACTGCAGGTGAATTAGGACCACTACAATACTTATCAGGTCTAACAGGTACGCCAATGGATAAGATTATTAACTGGCTTCTATTAGTTATTATCTTTGTATTCGATCCACTAGCAATCTCATTAGTAGTTGCAGCCAATTTCGCATTTGCACAAGCATTTCCAAAGAGGGAAGATGAAGAAACTTTACATACAGATTCTATTTGGACAGATATTGAAGATAGAATTAGTGAAGATGATACTGATGCGCCAGAACCTAATGATAATTTAAGAAGAGCTGCACAAGATTATGCAGAAGATATATTGGATGGGGGTACACTAAGACCTGAAAATCCTAATGCCAATGCTATGGATGTTATTATGGATAAAGAGAATGCAGCTGCATGGGGTGAACTAGCAGATGAATTAGCTAAAGGTATTGTTGAAGAAGATGAAGAAGAAAATGCATGGTTAGATGACCCAGATGTTCAAGCGTTTTTAGAAAATGAAGATAAACCAGGTCCATGGTCAGAAGAAGATGATAAAGTACATACAGTTGGTGGTTTAACTAATGACCCAGAAGGTAGCTTTATGGAATTCCAAAAGAAACAAGATGCTATTGGAATACAAGACCCTTATGATGTAGCAGTTGATCGACATGAACCCCTAGACGATGAGTGGGATGAAGAACATGCATTAGATCAGGTACTTAATAATATGATTGATGATTTAGAAGATGATGAATTAGAAGAGTTAGAAAGAGAGATTGAAGTTATTGATCCTGAAGAAGTATCTAACACATGGGAAGTAGAAGATACTCAAGGCAATGTAAATGTATATGATGATGGCGATGAATTCCCTAATGAAATCAATCCAACATCAGTTGGCGCAACTGTAGTAAAGGATTTACCAAATGAATTTGGAACATATCCGCAAACTGTACAGAAAATAGAAACGCCACATTTACCAGAAACTGTAGAAACAACACAGCCGCCGATTGTAAAAAAAGTAACTAAGACTAATATTGCACCAGAAATTAATGAAGATGAATTATTTGATGAAGCAATGAGATTACAAGCAGAAAAAGATAAGCAACAATTCTTAAAAGACAGGGATGCAAATAGTAAGAAATAAAATAGCCTTAGATAAAAGGTATATTACAACGCCGTTAGATAGTGAAACTCTAACAAAGTTAATGACACAAAATAATGCAGGTGTCATGCATAGAATATACCTTATCAAAAATGACCTTATTAAAAGACAATCATTTTTAGAAGTTGATGGTAGCGAAAGATATATCGTTAACGCAAACATAAGTATAAACTACGCTTATGCAGGTGATGCAAAAAGACAAGCATCTGTGATCGGGTTTATGCGAGAATTAATAAAACTAAAATCTGACTATGTAGTCAACTTTACAATTCAAAACAAATCGGACATGAAAGAAATATTTAAGTTCAAACATGTTACTACAAACGATAAAGAAGTGATTGCGCTAATGGACAGATTAGAACAAAAAACAAAAGAATTATGCAAAGTAAATACGTACTAAAGAAAGGCCATAGCGGTGATCTAGTAGAGGCTTTACAAGAGGCACTAGGGCTAAGAGTTGATGGTGTTTTTGGGCCAATGACCGCAAATAAAGTAAAATCATTTCAAATCGATAATGGTTTAAAAGGAGATAGCGTAGTAGGTCCAATGACTTGGAAGAAATTAGGATTAAGTCCACATGAATTAGAAGCAGATACAGATGTTACAACTGGCGCTACATGGATAGAACAATATCCATTACCAGAGGGTGAATATGTTAAACAAGAAACTGCGAAGGAATGGATCTTTATACATCACACAGCAGGTAGACATAATCCATATAAAGTAATAGACCAATGGGGTAGAGATCAAAGAGGTAGAATTGGAACTCATTATGTAATAGGTGGATTGCCAGCATCGGGTAAAGATGAGAGCAAATATGATGGTAGAATTTTACAAGCATTTAAAGATGAATATTGGGGTTACCATTTAGGTAAAACTAAATCAGGTAAAATGCATAGAGGTTCAATATCAATAGAAGTTTGCTCTGCTGGTAGACTAGATAGAGTTGGAGACAAATATTATACATGGTATAAATCAGAAGTAGATCCATCACAAGTTTGTACATTAGAAATACCATATAAAGGTAGACAATATTTTCATAGATATTCTGAGAAACAAATAGAATCTTTAAAGGCTCTATTAATATTGCTATCGGAAAAACATGGTATTAATTTACAAATAGGTGTTGTTAGTAATTTAAAAGAAATAAATGAAATAAAACCTAATTATGCCGGAAATATAGAATCTAAAAACAGTTCAACATGTTTTGAATTTGATGATAATGCTTGCTCCGGTAAAATTAAAGGGTTATTAACACATGGTCAAGTTAGAAAAGATAAAGATGACATGCAACCGCAAGATGAGCTAGTGCGCATGTTATTGTCTTTGTAATGAAACTTAGATGGTTTTAAATGTATAATGAATAACTTAAGATGAGTTTAAATAAAAGAATATGCATATAGTAATAACAGGTGGTGCTGGATTCATCGGACACCACGCAACTTGGCGAGCACTTGACATGGGCTGGCAAGTTTCAGTTTTAGATAATTTTTCAACAGGTAAACTAGAAAACCTATTGTTACCATCTGGCTCAATTCCAGCAGCATTAACTATATATGAATGCGACATTGCAGAAGGGCCATTACCGGATATTCCTGATGTGGACTATCTTTTACATTTAGCGGCTCCAGTTTCTGTTGAAGAATCATTAAACAATCCAGACAAATATTGGAAAGGTATATGCCATGCTTCACAAAGAATGCTGACATGGGCAAGTGAAAGAGATTGCAAATCTGTGGTTGCAGCAAGTACGGCAGCAATTTACGGTGATATTAATGATATACCATTTTCAGAAAACAATACACCAGATCCACTATCCCCTTATGCTGAATACAAATTAGAAATGGAAGGAATACTAGATGGTTTCCACAATTCTACAATGCAATGTGCAGCACTAAGATTCTTTAATGTATTTGGAGAAGGCCAACCTGATAATGTGGGTTATGTCTCTGCAATTCCAATCTTTAAAAAACAATATGAATCTTACCAACCAATCACAGTAACAGGAGACGGTCAACAGACTAGAGATTTTGTTTATGTTGGTGATGTAATAGACGCATGCTTTAAAACATTAATGCAGCCTAGACTAGCAAGTCTAAATATGCAAATATTTAATGTTGGTACTGGTGAAGAAGTAAGAATTTTAGATATAGCGGAAACATTTGGTGGTGAGATAGTTTATATTGATGCAAGAGAAGAACAGAAGAGGGCTTTAGCAGATATATCAATGATAACAAAAGTACTAGACTGGAAACCCCAGACAAAAGTACTTCAATGGATTAAAGAGGATAAAAATGCCTAGAGCAGTTAGAATGACGGTGTGCTCTGGTTGCATAGTAGATTTCCCTCATAAGGAAATGTATTTAGTCTCTAGATATATGGATAGGGGTAACCCAGACCCTACAAACATGTACTCAACCATGTATTGTGCTAAATGTATCAAGAAAGACAAAGAGCATTACGTAGATATTATAGAAAAACCTAAACCCCCAAAGAAAGCAAAACCTAAAACAACTAAAAAGAAAAATGAAAAGAATAGTAAGAAAGATTAAATCAATATTTGTACCAACTCCAACTAGAGAATTTACATGGAGTGTAGAAGATTTTGAAGCAGCTAGAAGGTTTGCAAAAAGCCAGCCACATCCAGAAAATAATAAACAATCATTGTGGGATTACGCACAAAGATCTTCATTTGATGATTCTTCTTATATCTTAGCAAGAATTAACGAACACCTAGATCTAAAATGAAAAATATACTTAACCTACTAATATTCTTTATAGGGATTAATTGCATAAGTGCACAACAATATCCTAGAGTAACTATTGAGACTGACATATTTACATCAATCTTTGATGAATCATATCAGCAACCAGTAATGGTTAAGTACACAGTTTTTTGTCTTCCTAGTTCTCCTACTTATGAAAGAGATGGGATTAGTTTTAAAGCCCATCCTGGTCTAAAAGCATCATCATCTTCTGATTACAAGGCTAATGTATATGATAAAGGCCACATGGCTCCAGCAAATACTTTTGCATGTAAGAAGGATTGGTT
>ENA-UZWS01001854-UZWS01001854.1-metagenome-genome-assembly--contig:-Day-3-25m-contig-1854_pt1 | contig 12806 bp, 19 predicted proteins | sample MGYA00260343_ERZ794903 | MGnify/ENA metagenome assembly ERZ794903
TCCACAAGAAGCTTCAGCTTTTATTAAATTAATTTCAGGATTAAATTTTAACTTGTTTTTATATGTTTCCTGCCCAAAACTCACAAGTGGTATAAACAGTAATAGTAGAATTAGTTTTTTCATTTTTTCTTTTTTAAATCTTTAAAAAGTTCTGGAACATCTTTCCATAGGTGCTTGTATCGTAAGGCATTAATAATACCAAATAATATTAACCCTAATACAAGTAATAGTATTTTCATATCTAAATATACCAATTATCTAAACCTTATTAATCTACTCCCTTTATAGGGGACTATGTTGTTGCTAAATTAAAAGAAGAAGATATGCCTATGGTTTAGTTTTAAGTAATCTGTCGGCAATACTCATTGAAACTGTTTGATTGTTTATATTAAAACTATCAACGTGACCCATTATTTCTTTGTCTTCAGAAACAAAATGACAGTGAATAAATGAATCGTGGTGGGTAAATACAGTTTGATGTTTTCTTGAGAAAAATCCCACTATATAGCCATCAATATTTTCATAAGTAAAATTCTTTAATCCTTCGTGAGCTTCTTTAGGAGAAGATACTATACTGCCAGCAGGTAAATTAACGCTGTGGATATTTAAATTCTTCCACTTCCCTTTTAAAATAAAAACAAAAGGAATTTCAATTTTACTAAACTTTTGGTCAATATATTTTTCTAATGAAGAAAGGTCGTTAACATTAGAAGGTAATGGAACTTTTTCTAAATTTTTTTCAGTAGCATATACAAAAAAGGGAGATTTTGCAGCTTCTACCTTATTAACATATAATTTTTCATTTGAATTAATTCCTGAAATATATGTTGTTCCATCAAAAACTAACACTTCTCCTTTTAGATTCTCTAATGGGCCTAAACCATAGGTTCCCTTCAATGAAATAGTGTCAGTTGAAATCAAGCCATCCATCTTCCCCTTCCACATTACATCACTCATTAAGCCAATAATTTTTACATTATTCATTTCCTTTGAATGCTCACAAGAATTAAAACAGAATGAAAGGAATATTATAAGTAGAATTAGTTTTTTCATTTTTTTAATTACTTATACAAAATGTTATATGCTGTTTTTCATTCTTTAATAATACTAAACTCCGCCAATATTGGATAATGGTCAGAAAGCATATCTGTTTCTTTTTGATTGAAAATTTTTGCTTCAATACAATATTTTGCCAAAGCCGGGCTGGCAAGAATGTAATCAATACGCACTCTATTTTGTACTATTGTTTGAGGAGTGTAATTGTATTTATCTATTAAGGCTGGTGTTGGGAATGTATATCCATCTTGCAATTTAATTTTGCCTAAACAAACATCAACTGAGGGGCAAGCAAGGAATTCTGAAATAACAGAGTAGTCGAACTCTCCTAAACGCAAGTTAGAGTATTTTTTCTTTTTTGTCGATTTGTGTTTCGCTTTCAAATCTTGGTTTTTTTCTACCCACGACGCATCAATAGGAGACTGTGCGTTAAAATCCCCTAGAATGATGTAGGAATCATTATTTAGGGCATTTATCTTTTTGGTGATTTGCCTGGCCTCATCAAGTCTGATGTCACTGTCAGAAGGAGATAAATGAACAATGAAAAAGTCGATTCCGTAAGTTTGGCAATGCAATAAACCGTGCCAGAAAGATTCTATAGCCCGCTCTTTTACCTCAATAGGTTTATTCGAGGTAAGCGCCGTAGGATATCCTTCTGTTTTTAGTATTTGAACATATTGATGGCCCCAACTTAGGGCGTCTTCCTTGAGTTGTTGTTCATCATATCCACATAACTCTTGTAGTGCCAAAATATCTGGCTTTTTACTTTTTATCCAATTAATACAGTTCGCTTTACGCTTAGAATCCCTGCCCCAATCAAAACCGTTCCAAATATTATACGTCATGATTCTTACGTTTGAGATTTCTTGTTCCTGTGAGAATGAAAAACCATCTGATTTATAGTTTGGAAAAAGTTGCATATTAAATTGCCCAAAAGAAACAAGTGGAATAAACAGTAATAGTAGAATTATTTTTTTCATAATAATTTAAGAATTAATAACTCTCATTATTCCCTCATAAATCATCATTCCAGAAGCAGCAAGAACAGAAACTGCAATTAGAAACTTCTGCCATTTAGGTAATTTTTTCATACTTACAATATAACAATTATCTAAACCTTATTAATCTACTCCCTCTATAGAAGTTGCTGAATTAAAAGAAGAAGATATGCCTATGGTTTATTGCTTAAAACCATCTACATAGTTTACTGTAGATTCTAATTCTCCTGACTCATAATAAAACTTAGCTTCTCCTTGTCTTAAACCATCTACATAGTTTACTGTATATCTTAAATTTCCTGACTCATAATATTCCTTAAGTTGTCCTTGTCTTAAATCATCTATAAAGTTTTCTGTGTATTGTAATTCTCCTGATTTATAATATGCCTTAAGTTGTCCTTGTCTTAAATCATCTACAAAGTTTTCTGTAGCTTCTAATTCTCCTGACTCATAATAAAACTTAGCTTCTCCTTGTTTTAAACCATCTACATAGTTTACTGCATATTCTAATTCTCCTGACTCATAATAATTTTTTCTTACTTCTACATTTTGACAAGAAACAAGTGGAATAAACAGTAATAGTAGAAGGAGTTTTTTCATTTAGTTTTTTTTTCTAATGCAGTTCCAATGCCTGCACCAAAACATAAACCTAATGCAATCCATAAACCAATATTATCTGTAGCATTTCCAATTATAATTCCTGCAAGTAATCCTATACCTGCACCTAAAGATATTTTAGATTCTTTCATATTAATAGTAGTTTTTTCATTTAAATAGCTAAAACAATCAATATTAATAATATGCAAATAACACTAATTAATATATACTTGGCTTGTTTTTTTGTGAGTTTCTTACCATCACCATCATTATGATGAAACTCATGATTGTGAAAACCTCCATGATCCATAACTATAAAGTTAATTAATTCTTTTTTTTCTCTTCTTCTTGAATTTCTCTTGCTTTAGAAAGTGCCGTTGCTACCAACCCTGCAGGAACGGTAACCACACCTACACCAATAATTAAAACAAAGAAAGTAAATATTTTACCGCCAAGAGTTATAGGATAAACATCTCCATACCCAACAGTCGTTAGAGTAACTATTGACCACCAAGAACTATGAAAAATGGATTTAAAAACTTCTGGCTGAGCTTGATTTTCAAAAAAATAAATCCCAGCAGAAACAATAAAAAGTAAGATTAATATTACCATCATAAATAACATTAATTCTTCTTTAACAATTCGATATGCAATTTGAAATCTGTTTAAAGCTGCATTGTATCTAATTAGTTTGAAAGCCCTAAAAACTCTAAAGATTCTAAAAGCTCTTAAGTATCTTAAATCAAAAGACGACAAGTAGTATGGAATTATAGCTAGAAAATCAATGATGCCATAGAAGCTAAAAATATAGCCAAGAGGTTTGTTAGCTACAAAAATTCTAAGTAAATATTCAATAGAAAAAACAACAATACAAAAAATTTCAAAATTATATAGAAACTGGATTAATTTTGGAGAATTATTTGGAAATGTTTCGATTGAAAAAGCAACTAAAGATAAAAAAATCAGTGTCTGAATTGCATAATCAAATATGCTTCCATATCTAGTTGTATTGTCCTCTACAATTCCTCTTAGTTTTGACCTCAAATTTATCATTTATCATTAATATTAATTAAGTAAGTTATTTAACCCTGTTTTAACCTACATAGAATTAGCTGAACTGAAAGATATGCCTATGGTTTAGGGATTATTTTCTTTAGTTGTGACTTCTCAATTTTTACGTAAAATTTTTTCCATTTTTCGTCCTTTTGCTAGTTCATCTACTAATTTGTCTAAAAACCTTACTTGTTGAGTTAATGAATTATCTATTTCCTCAATTCGATAACCACATATTACTCCTTTAATTAGATGAGCATTGGGATTCAGTTCAGCATTTTGAAAGAATGTTTCAAATGTTCCCTTTTTATCAACAAAATCTTGCAATCTCAATTCATCATAACCAGTTAGCCATTCTATGACTTGATGTAATTCTTCCTTTGTTCTTCCTTTCTTTTCTACCTTATTAACGTAATGAGGATAAACAGAGGCAAATGTCATTTTTGCTATTCGTTCGTTATGTTTAGCAGTAACTTTCATTCCAAGTATTTATTATTCTCTTTTTGAAAATGGAACAATTCTATCTTTTTCTACATAATTTTTTAAACCATTTAGTAGCATTGCCCAACAAAAAGATGTTCTTCTAAAATGGTTATTACAGTTTTTCCAACCTGTATGTCGAAATTTAACTAAAATTTCCGATTCTTGTTTCTCTAAATCAAATCCAAAAGATGTTGAATTCCAGTCTTGGTCAGAATTAATCATTTTAATATAAAAAGATTTGTACTTATGTGCTTTCTCTACTTTTCCATACCAATCATATTCTTCTCCGAAGTAAAAATTATAAATTTTTTTTTTTTTTAAAATGCCATAACATTTTAATGGCCACCAATTAACTAAATGTTCAGGATTAGAAATAGCATCATAAACACGTTCTATAGAAGATTCTATTTTTAAATCGTGATAAATTGAAAAAGAATTATTTAAAATCATTTTTCTCATAATCTAAATATAAGAATTATCTAAACCTTATTAATCTACTCCCTTTTTAGAGGACTCTGTGTTTGCTGAATTAAAAGAAGAAGATATACCTATGGTTTAGGTTTATTTTCTATTAAACTAAAAACTTTTTGAATTAATGGAGCATTATAAGACCCCAACCATCCTTTACTATAATTTACAGAAAATGATATATCATACTTTGGTGAATAAACTACTTGAGTCCCCCAAAAACCACTATGAGTAAAAAACTTCATACCCTCCAATTCAATTTCCCATATCCCTAAACTATAATCCATCAATGCTGGAGTTTGATATTTATATTTTTTTAACATTTCTTGTAATGTAGATTCTTTATTGAAAACTTTATTATTAAACAATAAATAAAAGAATTTGGATAAATCTTTGGCAGTAGAAATTAACCCGCCACCTCCAAAATAATCTAAACTAGGATCTATGTTATAAGCGTCTTTACCGTTTCTAAAATATTGATGAACCCTTCTATCAGTTCGGTCATCTTCAAACCAAGTATCATTAATATTTAATTTTTCAAATTTTAAAAGTATTTTCACAGAGCTGTCCAAACTTAATCCAGTTATATTTTCAATTATACCACCAAGAATAACATATCCAGTGTCAGAATATTTAAATTGATTTCCTGGTGATCCAATTGGATTTCCCCATTCTATACAAGCACTTATTTGTTCTGTTCTAGTCCATTTATACGATGGATTCTCAAATACTTTATTAAAAAAATTTGAATGATTCGTATGATCATATAATCCCGAAGAATGATTTAGTAAATTTCTAACTGTAATTATTTCAGGATTATAGTTTCCTTTAATTAAAATATTATAATGCTCCTTAGAAATATACTTTGAGATAGGATCATCTATATTAATTTTATCTTCCTCCCAAAGACGAAGAATTGTTGCTGCAACAAAAGTTTTTGTGACACTAGCAATTCTAAACTGATCAAACTTATCTAGAAGATTATTTTTTGAAATATCGTTTATGCCAAAACTTTTTGACCAATCTAAATCGCTAGTTTCTGAATAAATATTTGCTATTATTCCAGGCTGAGAGGGATCAATATTTTTCTCAATTAATTTGTCAAGATCATTATAAACAGAATTTGTGTTTTGAGAAAATAATAAAAGAGGAATAAACAGTAATAGTAGAAGGAGTTTTCTCACAAACTAAATATAAGAATTGCTGAATTAAAATAAGAAGATATGCCTATGGTTTAGTATTAATTGATATTTATTATTTTATTAACAAAAAATAAGATATTAATATATTATTTTTAAAAAAAATAAATTTATGGAAACATTAAATAAAAACTGGTTTGCATTTACACTTGTTGCTGTAATATTTGGCACTATTGGATTTTTACTTGGAAATCAAAATAAAAGTCACAATTGTCCAATGATGAAAGGTCATCACAAAATGATGTCTATGGATGACAAAATGAATATTGGAAAATCTATGTTTATGCTAAAAGATTTTAAAGATGGAGATATTGAATGGATTGAGGATATCGACATTCAAAAAGAAGAAGGAGAAGATGGAGAGAAGAAAATACAAATAAGAGTAAAAGCAAAAAAAGATTAAATTCAATTTTAAGTAGGTTTTGATTATTATGAATAAGTTTAACCTACTTACGTGGATTAGAAGTTGCTGAATTAAAAAAAGAAGATATGCCTATGGTTTAGCTAATAAATTTTTCTTTTTTTAAAATAAATACTTTCCATTTTTCTTTTTCATATTCGATTTCTTTAGAGAATTCAAATCCTAATCTTTCTAATAATTTTATAGAGGGCTTATTTTTATTTTTACTTATAGCTGCAATGCTTAAGTTAGATTTATTAGTAAAAAAATCTTTCAAGTATGCTATCGATGCTTCTGTTACATATCCTTTTTTATAAAAGTTAGGTAAAAGCGCAAAGCCAAAATCAAAAAACTCAAGATAATCTCTCTTTATATAAGATAGAATCCCTATTGGAGTTGATGAATCAATTTTTTCAATAACACTGTATTCTATAGCTTCATTATTAAGAATTTTATTGATATATAATTTTGCGTCTTTAAGTGTTCTAATATTTCGGTCACCTATATATTTAATAAAGTCACTAGAATTGAGTAATTCAAAAATGAATTTATCATCCGTAGGTAACATTTTTCGGATTTTTAAACTCTGTGTTTTAATGATAATAAGTATTTAATTAAAGTATGTTGAAGTTAAAGAATTAAAAGAAGAAGATATGCCTATGGTTTAAGTTTTGGAATTAAATATTCTAAAATGAAAGCAACTAAACAACATATGCCAATAGTCAAAAGATATCCTTCCTCATCGCTAATTCCCATATAATTATCCCCTAAATGAGATGTTGAAAGAATAATGCCTGTAAACAACAAAAAATAAAAAAATAATTTTTTAATTAATCTGATAATAAAATTTAAATTCATCTTATTTAAAATTAAAAATAATTGGAAATAAGAAAATAACAATAGCCGTCCAGATAACATAAATTGGCAGATAACGGACAATACTATTTAATACATTATTTGTATTGACTTTCTTAAGAATTAACAACAATAATTGCTTAGATATGATTATAAGATGAAAAGAAACCAATAGATTTAATCCTGTCAAAGCAAGTCTATTAGGCGTTATTCCTAATTCAAAAAGACGAGAACTTATAGCAAAAAGAACAATTAAATTATCTATAATTGAAATAAGTGAAAGAGAAAATAGTAAAATAAATTGAAATTTGTTGCTATTATTTATATGGCTTAAAGAAAATAATATCAATGCCAATACTGCAATAATAATAATATTAAACATCAGCAATAGCTCTCTGTCAACTAAAATGTTTTTATCTGAAAAAATTATAGCAAATGAAAAAATAGACAAGATTAAAAAAACAAAAGGAGTGAAAATTTTTGCTATTATTGGTGATATTTTACTGACTAAATCTTTATTGTTAAAAATCAAATAAGAAGCAATCAAAGGAATAGATGGAAGTCCCCAGACCACAACGTTTTCAAAATAAAAATCCTCTATGTTAAATCCGATTAATTGAAATAGACCAATAGTAATTGCAGTAAATATTCCTCCCGAAATAAACAATAACCCGCTCATAATTATTAAGTCTCCGCAGTAATGAAGGAAATCTATTCTTTTGTTGTTATTGCCCCTAATTCCTCCTATGTATACTAATCCACAAATAGAAAACAAAAAGAATAATGAATGCGTTGATGAAAGAAAAAATGTGTCACTATTATCACCGCCAGGAATTAAATTCAAGAAAATTATTGTAATAAATGATATTACTAAATATATCAACCATATATATAGGTTAAATTTATATCGCAATGATAAATAAGTGATTAAAGTTGGGAAAACAATAGTTCCTATGTTGCGAGGGTAAAATAACTCAGGGTCAATATTAAATAAAAAAGGAACTTTGGCTATAGCCCCAGAAATAAAAACTAATAATATTAAAACAATTAATTCCTGTTTACGATTTTCAATAAAGTGCATTTAAATAATATTTCTATTAAAACAATTTACAAATTAATTTATTGTTTATTATATTATTAAAGAATGAAAAAAATTGTATCAGCAATATTAATAATCATTTTATTAATTTATTTAAATTATTGGGTAAAATATGGAGAATCCTCAAATACTTTTGAATACATTATTGCTATTAGCACTATATTTATATTAGTTATATTGATGTTTTATTTTTTGTTAAAGTTTTTTAAAGGGGACAAATAGTAATTTTTTTGTGGTCTATACATAGACAAAAGAATACATAATTAATAATGTAAAAACAAAATTTAAAATCATAATTAATCTTATTTTTTTTTCTTTTATAATTTTAAATATAAAATAAAAAGAAAGCCCAAACTGGAATAATATGGAGGGTAATAAAATTAATTCTTTTATAACTCCTAATATTATGGGTTCCCACTTTAATAAATAACTGAAATAAAAAAATGATATTATTAGTATTAATAAAAGGGTTATATACTTAGTTTGTCTTGAAGACATTTTTTAATGATAGAATTTGTAAATAATATAAGAAACTAAAACTCCTAGAAGAAAATAGAAAGCGCCTAACATAATCAGTCCAATATTTTTAAGTAACCAATAATTAAATTTAAATCTTATTGCGGGTAATAACATTTTTTCCCACTCTCTTTGTTCAAATTGATGTATCATATATCTAATATAACAATTATCTAAACCTTATTAATCTACTTCCTTTATAGAGGACTATGTTGTTGTATAGTACTGTACGATTCTAACTCTGTATTATAGCTGTTCTTGGATTGGGTATTTTTAGAATCATTATATTTAGATTGTGAAAAAAATACTAGAATGGCATATAAGCTTTACTGAAAAAAAAAGAATTGCATATGGGTTATCTTACTATCAAGCATACTGGTTTTCTTGGTTTAAAGGAATTGTTTATGGCATCCTTTTAATGTGGATTTTTAATAAATGACTGTGTGTTTGCTGAATTAAAAGAAGAAGATATGCCTATCAGTTTTTAAATATTTAATTCGTAGCAATACTGAACCAAACCGCTTTTGTATTCTTCTTTTTTCCTTAATTCAAAGGTATTTGGAACTAACCCATTTTCAAAAAGCAAAGTTCCTTTGTGAAGTTTTAATGGAATTACAGACAGAGTCAATTTATCTATTAAATTACTTTTTAGCATATAACTGGCTAATTCAGCGCCTCCATCACAATAAATATGTTTGTTAGTGGAATCTTTCAATTGACAGATAAGAGTTTTAATGTTTCCATTGTAAAAAGTTAGATTTTCATTTTTTGATTCTTTTGAATTGCGAGTAATAACAAACACCTTTTTCTTATTGTGATAGGGATAACCCATAGCTAATACTTTTTCATATGTTTTCCTTCCAACAACTATGAAATCAATTGAACTTATAAAATTAGCGTATCCGTAATCTTCTCCTTCAACTTGATATTCATTAAGAAAATCTAAATTGTTATTTTCTCCAGAAATGAATCCGTCTTGAGACATTGCGATATAAAGAATTGTTTTTATTGCCATTGTATAAAAATAACACTTATTCTCCCTTTATAGAGAACTATGTTGTTACTGAATTGACAGTAGAAGATATGCCTATGGTTTAGTTATTACAATTTATCCTTCTTGAATCAGTAATATTAAAAATTTTCCAACCCGATTTCTTTTTTAATAAGTGAATTGAGTTGACTCCACAGTGACTAAGTTTATCATCCAGCCAAAATTCATAATCAACCCAAACATTTGCAAGTGTTCCGTCAATTTTGATATTAAACGATAAAAGTTTTTCTTTCCAAACAGGACTATCAGGTCTTGAAATAATAGCAGACACAAAATTATCTCCATTTATATTTCTTAATACTCCGTCATCTTCTTTAAATGAAGTAGAATTTAAATCAAATGACTTATCAATAACAGAAACTATTACTAATGAATCTTTATTATGAAACCCTTCAAAAAAAGTTTTAACAACAGATTTTAATTTTTCTTTTTCTAAATCTTGCCCAAAAGAAACAAGTGGAATAAACAGTAATAGTAGAATCAGTTTTTTCATACTCTAATATAACAATTATATAAACCTTATTCTACGTCTTAAGAGAACTGTCCTAGACTGTCTATAACTGTATAAAATTGTCAAAAACTTTAGAAAACTATTGCTTTAAATACTGGATATTCTCATTAAAAAGTAATAACTTTTAAAATGATTTCAACGAAAGACTACTAATAGATAAGTCTAGTATCGTTTAAGTCTTATATCGTTTGTATTGTTTTTTGTTAAACAAAAACACATCCTAAAACATATCGGAAAACGGAAAGTAATCTACGGGTTTACCTGTGTCTTAACGTCAAGAATCGGTTACGTAGACTTATATGAAAGAGGTTTATGAGTAGTCCTGGATAAAAACGCAAAACTACCCTTATAAGCGTTATACTTATATAACACACTATAACATATGCCTTTCGACAGTAATACCGCTAGACTAGCAGGACAGAAATCTAAACGAGGAAAAGATAAACTTACCTATGAGCTTAAGCAAAAGCTTAGTCTACTAGCAGACGGTATCGTTGAAAGTCTAGAAGTATCGAGCCTGAGTACGTCAGAACGTATAAACCTCTTGAAGATAATCGCTCCGTATACTATTCCTAAAATACAAGATGTTCAAGAAGAGGAAGTCCGTGAGTTTAGAATTGAGGTTGTAGATTCTAAAAGTGCCAAATAAGTGCCAAGTTTTTGTAACTTTAGATAACGTTCAATTTAAAGTGCTGAAAAGAAAAAACCTCCGATTTCTCGAAGGTTTAGAATGTGTAGTGTAACGGTATTACTTGCTCCCCCTCTAGGGCTCGAACCTAGGACCCTCTGATTAACAGTCAGATGCTCTAACCAACTGAGCTAAGGAGGAGTTTGCGTTTAGCGAGGGCAAATATAATTTATATTTTAACGTAGTCAAATTAATTAATTCAAAAATTAATTAAATAAGAACCTAACAACATCATTTCCATTAGCATATAAAACTAATGCCATTAATAAAAAGAATCCTGTAATCTGTGCATACTCCATGAACTTATCGTTTGGCTTAGATCCAGTTACGACTTCATACATCAAAAACATAACGTGTCCTCCATCTAAGGCAGGGATTGGTAAAGCGTTCATAAAGGCTAGAATAATAGAAAGAAGCGCGGTAGTTTCCCAAAAATCTTTCCAATTCCACGCATCTGGAAATAAATTTCCTATAGCAGCAAACCCTCCAAGTTGAGAGGCCCCTTTTTTAGTAAAAATATGTTTAAATTGACCTACGTAATCTAAAAGTTCCCAGTATGCTCTGTCAAATCCGTCATATATACTTTCAACAAAAGAGTATTCTAAATTTGTTGGAGTTATTTGATTTACTGATTGCATAACAACTCCTATTTTTTTAGTATTAACATTTAAAGGAACCGAATATGAAATGAATTCACTTCCTCTTTTTATTTCAATATCAATATTTGGAGAACTATTTTCATTTGAAGCATTAGAAAAATCCTGCCATTTAGCAATATCTTTTCCGTTAGCCTTAACAATCCTATCTCCTTTTAAAAGCCCAGCGTTATAAGCAGCAGAGTTAGGAACTACAGAGTCTATCAGTGTAGGAGTTCTCAAGGGAATAAATGATAAAATTGCTCCATTTTGAAACATTAATTCATCTATATTTTCGGGTAAAGAAATATTTTCTTTTTTTCCATTCAAATGCTCTACACTAACTTCACTAACATTTCTTAAAAACAAGAACTTATTAATATCTCCTACATCTTCTAAAGCTTCTCCATCAACTTGTAGAATCTTATCTCCATCCTGAAATCCGTAAGGTTTCATAAATTCCGAAACTTCAAATCCGTTAGGTAAATTTTCATTAGTTAAAACTGTTTTTCCCCAAACAAAAGCAACCATAGCATAAATTGCAAACCCAAGAAATATATTAACTGCTATTCCACCAAGCATTATTATTAATCTTTGCCATGCAGGTTTGGATCTAAATTCCCATGGTTCTGGTTCTTTATTCAAATGCTCAGTGTCCATACTTTCATCAATCATTCCTGCAATCTTAACGTAACCCCCTAAAGGAAGAACTCCAATTCCATACTCTGTATCTCCGATTTTTTTCTTGAACAATGAAAATGGCCAATCAAAAAATAAATAAAACTTTTCAACTTTAGTTTTAAATAATTTTGCTGGGATAAAATGTCCAAGTTCATGCAGAACTACAAGAATAGCTAAACTTAAAATAAGTTGTAAAGCTTTTATTAAAAAAACACTGCTCATAAATTAATTATTAGGTCGCCAAAAGTACATTATTATCTTATTTTTTAAAAGGATTTAACTTGATATTAACAGAGTCTAAAAAGATTTCCATCCTTGAGCAGTAATAGGCACTTCTTGTTCTGCTTTTGTTATAAGGTTTGCTTCTTTTGTTTTACTAGTTATATGTCCAATTACAGTTAGATCGTTACTGTTTTTAATTTTATCATAATCTTTTTGATTGATTGTAAATAATAATTCATAATCTTCACCGCCACTCATTGCAACCGTTGTTGGGTGTAATTTAAATTCATCGCA